>ENA-ORSF01000132-ORSF01000132.1-human-gut-metagenome-genome-assembly--contig:-NODE-132-length-32019-cov-6.58241_pt1 | contig 32019 bp, 33 predicted proteins | sample MGYA00242188_ERZ509155 | MGnify/ENA primary metagenome ERZ509155 (study PRJEB26280, sample SAMEA2338656) | human gut metagenome | biome: human gut; feature: human-associated habitat; material: faeces...
TTTCACAAAGATACGTTTTTCGGCAGGAAAAACAAGCGGAAATGCTGAAAATGACGAGATATTGGCTGGGAAGCGAACGGGTATGGCCGGGAATACACGCAGAAAATCCTTGTCCAAGGAAATTTTATATGAATCATTGGCTACCTTAATCTTTTCTTGCTACATTTGTACATGTCACATGCTAAGTTACTGGCCGGTAACAGCAGACAGGTGATGGAAAATCCTGAATTGTCATGAACTAAATAAAGTTGCTATGAAAAAAGTTATTTTGTCATTTATTTTTACTACAGGTCTGTTTGGCCTGTTGAACGCGCAGGAGTATAAAATCCCCGACAAAGTGGTTGTAATCACCAGGCAGGATGTAAATATCCGTCAGGCGCCGCAGACATCGGCCGCCGTGGTAGAGAAGGCTTCTATGGGAACCATGTATGAGCTGACCGGCCAGAAAGATTCCTGGTATGAGGTTAAGGACATCAAAACGGGAAAGAATGTTTATGTATCGACAACCGTTGGCCGTTTAGCCACAGGAAATCAGATCAGCAGGACGGATAAGGGGCTGGTATCGGAAGACGAATATCCGGATATCGTTTACCAGAAACTGAAAAAGATGCAGAACGGAGAACAGACGACGTCTTACGTATTTTATCGGAAACAGGAAAAAGACATCGTTTACGCCAGGGTATCGCAAACAACCGCTACTATGACGGGAAGCATGTTTACCCAGGAAATTTACTATAAGGGTAAACAAATGGGCTGGTATCTGTTGTTTGATGAGGCGGTAGATATGGACGGAGTGGTACAAAGCAAGCTGGAACAGCCTGTCGTTGTGTTTGCCAACGGCTCGCAAGGGGTTGTTGTAAACGGAGAAAATTACAAGAAGACCCGCAACAGCTTCTGATACTACCGCTTTTTATGCGTCAAGAAGAACATATCCGTTCCGGTCGACCTGTCTCGGCCGGGACGGATTGTTATGTTTGGGGCGGCCGGAATCAATCCGGGCCTGGGGTCAGCGGACAGAGGCCAGCAACTTCCCGGCCAGGGGCGCGTAATACATCCGCACTTCATCGGCCGTAGGGGTGTGCGCCCCTGGGAAATGAAAGGCATGCGTATAATGTTCCAGAAAGAGGGGCTCGAAGTGGGCCAGGTGGTCGTTCTCTCCGAAGATTCCCCAGATCCGTTCACGGTCGGCTTCCCCCACATGGTCCCACTGGTGGCGTTGTATTCCGGCAAATTCGTCGATCAGGGCGGTGTCGATGCGGAAATGCTGTCTGCCGTCGGCCCGTGGCGACTTGTATTCGTGGGGACCGATGCGCCCGGCCAGGAAACGGGTCATCTCGAAATACGGGTTTCCCAGCAGGGCCGGAAGTCCTCGTCGGGCCGCTACAATCTGGGCCAGAAACGAGCCGTTGCTATTGCCCACCAGCAGGTCGGGCTTTTCCTGCTCGCACAACCGGTCGATGAAGTCGAGCGCCTCCTGCGGATGCAGAGGAAGGTCGGGTGTCAGTACCTGGGCCTTGCCGGTGAAACAGGCTCTCAGCGCCTGGGCGGGAACGCATGCGCCCGAGGCGAAAAAGCCGTGAAGAAAAAGAATTTTCTGTGTCATTCTGGTAGTCTCCTGAAAAAAACGGGGAAGCTCAGCAACCGCTTCCGTCGAGGTTACAGGCCGCTCCTTCAGCGATCGGACGCGACTGGAGTCCGGCGTCTTCGGGAGTCAGCGTTACCGTACCGTCCTCAAGGACGAAGCAGGGAATGCCTGCCGCGCCGCATTTTCTGGCTTCCTCGAAGACGGGATTGTGGTCGCGGAGTTTCAGAAAGGCCTTGAGGTTTCTTACATGCTGACCGATGTCGATCACTTCGTACCGGTCGTTTCCTTTTACCTGCTCCTCTACATAGGTACAATCGGGGCAGGTACTCATTCCGTATATCTTGATCATGGTAGTGTATCTGGTTTTAAAACGTGATTAAAAAGGGTATTTCAGTATCGTTTAAAGCAGGGCGATCAGGGCGTCGACGTCCGCTTCTCGTGTGGCCCAGCTGGTAACGAAACGTACCACCGTTTCCTTTTCGCCGCGCGGGCCCCACAACTCGAAGGTGGCATGGGCCGACAGACGGTCGATGTCGGCGTTTGGCAGGCAGACGAACTGCTGGTTGGTGGGCGAATCGAGGTGCAGGCGGTATCCTTTTGACACAAAGGCCTGTTTCAGCTTCAGAGCCAGGCGTACGGCGTGCGCACCGATACATTGGTACAGTCCGTCGGAAAACAATGTCTCGAACTGAATACCCAGCAGCCTTCCCTTGGCCAGCAGGGCGCCGTGCTGCTTGATGAGCGGGAAGAAATGGGGGAGAAGTTCGGGGCGCGGGGCTACCACGGCCTCGCCGAACAGCGCGCCTACCTTGGTACCTCCGATGTAGAACACGTCACACAGGCGGGCAATGTCTTTCAGGGTGACATCGGTATCCGGGGCCGACAGGCCGTAACCCAGACGGGCGCCGTCCATGTAGAGCGGAATGTTGGCCTTGCGGCAGACGCTGCTCAGCGCTTCCAGTTCGTGGAGGGAATAGAGGGTTCCGTATTCGGTAGGATGCGAGATGTAGACCATGCCCGGAGCTACCATGTGCTCGTATGTCTCGTCGTTGTAGAACCGGGTGAGGTAGGCTTCCACCTCATCGGCACGCAGCTTTCCTTCGTGTTGGGGCAGGGTAAGTACCTTGTGGCCCGAAGCCTCGATGGCTCCTGCCTCGTGTACGTTGATGTGGGCGGACTCCGCGGCCAGCACGCCTTCGTGGTGAGCCAGCAGGCCGTCGATGACGGTCGCGTTGGTCTGTGTGCCTCCTACCAGGAAATAGACCCCGGCCTGGGGTTGTCCGCATGCTTCGCGTACCAGTTCGCGCGCGCGGCGTGTATACTCATCGTTTCCGTAGCCAACGGTCTGTTCGAGGTTGGTTTCCATGAGGCGGCGCATCACTTCCGGATGTGCGCCTTCCATATAATCGGTATCAAAATGTAACATGGTTTTCGATTTTTGTTTCCTTCGTCGGCAAAGGTAGGAAAAAAAACGTTGCTTTGACCGATATTCTTTCTTAACTTTGGCCGGAAAAAAGAATACCCGCATGCCTGTAATTGAAATAACTTCGCTTGAACACCCCGGAGTGGACGTGTTCGGAACCCTGACAGAAGCCCAGTTGCGCAACCGCATGGATCCCGAAAGGGGGATTTTCATAGCCGAGAGCCCGAAGGTGATCCGGGTGGCGCTCAGTGCCGGTTACGAGGCGCTGGCCCTGCTTTGCGAGAAGAAACACATCGAAGGCGACGCAGCCGACATCATTGCCCGTACCGGCGACATTCCGGTGTATACGGGTAGCCGGGAGCTGCTGGCCCGCCTCACTGGCTATACGCTTACGCGCGGCGTGCTTTGCGCCATGCGTCGTCCCGCTTTCCGTCCGGCGGAGGAGATCTGCCGGGACGCCCGCCGTGTGGCGGTCATTCACGGGGTGACGGATACGACCAACATCGGAGCCATCTTCCGTTCGGCGGCCGCGCTGGGTATCGATGCGGTGCTGCTCTCGCCCGATTCCTGCGATCCGCTGAACCGCCGTGCCGTACGGGTGTCGATGGGTTCGGTCTTTCTGGTGCCGTGGACGTGGCTGCCTCGTCCGGTACCGTCTCTGCGCGAGATGGGCTTCCGTACGGCGGCACTGGCCCTGACCGACCGTTCCGTGCCGCTTGACGACCCGGAGCTGAAGACGATTCCCCGCCTCGCCCTCGTGATGGGTACCGAGGGCGACGGACTTCCTGCCGAGACGATATCCGAGGCCGATTACGTGGTGCGCATTCCGATGTATCACGGCGTAGACTCCCTGAATGTGGCGGCGGCTTCCGCGGTGGCCTTCTGGGAGCTGAGGGCAGACCGGTAGGCGCGGAGGATTATTGTTGCGAGATGAGGAAGGCCGTGTAGAGCACGTAGCATGCCACCAGCAAGGCTCCTTCCACACGGGTGATGGTACGCTTCCGGAAGAACCATCCCACGAGCCAGAACAGAATGGACGATCCTGTCAGTACGGCCATGTCGATGCCGTTGATGTTGCCCATGGGGAGGGGAGAGATGGTGGCGCTGCACCCCAGTACGAAAAAGATATTGAACAGGTTGCTTCCGATGACGTTTCCGATGGCGATTCCCGGATTCTTCTTCAAGGCCGCCGTGACGGAGGTGGCCAGCTCGGGCAGGGAGGTTCCTCCGGCTACCAGGGTCAGGCCGATGATGGAATCGCTGACTCCCAGGGAGCGGGCAATGCCGCTGGCTCCGTCGACAAAGAATTGTCCGCCGAAGATCAGCCCGGCAAGTCCTCCTACGATGTAGAGGGCCGATTTCCACCCCGGCAATACCTTGACCTTCGGCTCCTCGCCGCCGTTCTCGTCAGTGTTATGCGCGATGGCGAAGGTATATCGCATGAAAATCAGGAAGAAGGCGAGCAGTACCAGGCCGTCTATCCGGCTGATGATGTTGAGGCTTTCTCCGTCGAGCAGGCGGTCGCTGGCAAAGCAGGTAAGTACCAGTGCCGAGAGGATGACCAGGGGGATTTCCTTGCTCATGGTTCCCTGTCCCACCTGGATGGGGCGTACCAGGGCCGTGCATCCGATAATCATCAGTACGTTGAAGATGTTGCTTCCCACGACGTTTCCGATGGCCATCTCGGCACTTCCCTGAATGGCCGAGAGTACGCTGATGACCAGTTCGGGAGCGGATGTCCCGAAGGCTACGATGGTGAGTCCGATCACCAGGTCGGAGATACGGAAACGTTTGGCTACGGAGGCGGCTCCATCTGTCAGTCCGCTGGCTCCCAGAAGGATCAGCGCCAGTCCGCCTATCAGTAAAAGTAAATTAATCCACATAGATTCTGTTGGTTTTTGTTGGTTGTTTTTATTCGCAAAAATAAGAAATGGTTCGTGGAGAGACAAATGCGGGGCGTGGTTTTTGTTCCCGGCTTTCCGGAACCGGACCTGTTACCGTCCTCTCTTCCGCCGGCAAAGGGCCGTCTATGGGTGGAGCTGGCGGCGTATCCATGCCATGAGCACCTCTACGGCATAGCGCTGTTCGTCGGGCGTAAGTTCCCTGCCTGCGGGAATGCGATGCCATTTGGCGAAACATCCCCGGCAACAGCATCCCGTGGCATGCTGGGCGATGAACACCGGGTGTCCCCGCATGGGCGTCTGCTTGCCGTCGTTGGGGATGACGGCCGGGGCCAGCCGCTTGCGTACAAAGTCGGCGGCGTGGCGGCGGATGGTGTCCGTTCCCTTCTCGTTTATGTAGGCGATGTCGGCCGGTTTCAGGCGGAACCGGCTTCTGAACGGAGAGTGGGAAAGCCGTTCGAAAAGGTCGGTGAGGTCGTATTCGGACGCGGGTTGTTCCGTGGCCCTGGCTTCGGCATTCTCTGTCTCACCGAACAAATCAGGAAAAAGAGTGTTCATCGGTATGTTTCTTTTCGTTTGTGGCGTAAAGGTACGCAATTTATCGGTTCGCCGGATGAAAAAATTTCTTGCGGGTGAATACCCGAATGTGATAATCCGTATCTTTGCGCGACTTTTTTTAAGGTAAGAAGAAAACAATGGAGGCAATCGTTACGCAGATGATTATCCTGTTCATCCTGGTAATCATCGGTTATTATCTGAGTAAGAAGAAAATGATGGACGCGGATTTCGACCGCAAGCTTTCGGGACTGGTCATCAACGTGACGTGTCCCAGTCTGATACTTTCGTCGGTGATGGGCGACACGCTCCCCGACAAGGGACTGATCCTGCCGCTTCTTGTAGTAGGTTTTGCCACTTATGTGGTGCTGATCGGTGCCGGGTTCCTGCTTCCGCGCTACCTGCCCGTCAAGGTGTCCGACCGCGGTATCTACAGCTTCATGCTGGCTTTCGGCAACGTGGGTTTCATCGGTTATCCCATCGTGGCTTCCATCTTCGGGTCCAGCGCGGTATTTTATGCCAGTATCCTGAATTTCCCCAGTACGTTGCTGATTTTCGTGTTCGGCACCCTCTTCATTTCGGGAGGCGAAGGGAAGATGCGCTTCGACTGGCGTACGCTCTATTGTCCGGCCATGATTGCCTCGTATCTCTCCATCCTGATCGTGGTGACGGGATGGGTCCCGCCCCGGGTGATCAGTACTCCGTTTGTGCTGCTGGGCAATGTGACCGTACCTGCCGCCCTGCTCATCATCGGGTCGTCCATCGCCCAGGTGCCTATCCGCCGGATGTTCGGCAATGCGGCCATTTACCTGATGTCGGCCCTGCGCCTGATACTCGTTCCCCTGCTTATCCTGTATCTTTCACGGCTTTGCCGGGTGGACGAGACCATTGCCAACATCAACGTGGTGCTGGCCGCCATGCCCGTGGCTTCGTACGGCACCCTGTTCTGCATCCAGTACCAGAAAGGGGAGGTCATCATGGCAGAGGGTACCTTCCTGACTACCCTGCTTTCGGTGATAAGCATTCCGTTGCTGACGATGTTCCTGTAAGCTTATCTCAGCAGGGTTTCCAGCGTCTTTTCCGGTTCATCCGGCAATATCTTCCGCAACTGGCCGAGCAACCGTTCGCGCGACTCCTGCGGGGAGCGGCCGGGGTGGCAGGCTTCCCTTCCGAAGAGGGCTTCGGGGGTGGTGAGCAACGACCATCCCCAGCCATATTTCCGTCCGTGGCGGTCGTGGGGATAGACGAAATCTTCCGTCACGATGTAGCCGCCCATCTCCAGCCGGGTGAGGTAGGTGTCGAAACGGCTTCGCATTTTCGGTCCTGTAAAGCCGCATGCCGCCCGTAGTTTCCGCGTAATCAGCGGACCTTCCATCTTCAGTACGTCGAGAATGGTTTCTTCGATGCTTCCTTCTTCCGGATAGGGGAAAAGGCTCCGCCGGTAGTTGCAGAAGTCGGGCCACCATTCGCGGCTGATGAATGCGGCCTTCCCCTTGAAAAATTTGCCGTAGGCGCAACCGCTCTCCTGCAGGATGGCGCCTTTCCACTCCCAGAGCGGCCATTCCCAACCGCCGTCGGGCAGGCGGGTGTACTGGCACTCCTCGTCGGTCACTTCCTCGGCCGACCAGCCGGAAATCCCCATGGAGAGCAGGGGGAGCATTCCCACCTGACGGATGTAGTCAATCAGTTCGGGACACGTGTGTATGAGTTCTTGTGGCATGTTTTCGGTTTGTGGTTTGTTTTTATGGCAAGATACGCATTTCTCCGATTTCTTTTCAGAAGATGTGCATAATTTTTTTCGGAGGCCCTTCTCTGAAGGAAAAACTCCTTTCTGTACATCGAAAAATCTCAGGAGACTGACAGGCAGATTCCCTGTCGTCGTTTAGGTTCTCCGGACCGGAAACGTAGGTTCTCGGGGCGAGGAACGTACGGTTTCCAAGGCAGGAACATACGTTCTTCACAAGGGAGACGTAGAAAATGTGAGGACGGAAGGATGTCCGCGTAAGGGCGTTTTAGATTTTTTACGGGCATAAAATACCTGTAGATGAAGCAGAAACCGTATCTTTGTCTGTTATTGTATCAAACAGAAGTTCTCATGACTCCACCCCTTATGGAACAATCTACCCGCGAAGAGCGTCGGGCATACGTGCTCGATGCCTGGAAGTGCCTGCATAATTGCGAATTGTGCGGAAAATGCCACGTGCTGAAAGGACAGGACGTGGAGACCCTCTATGCCGACTACATAGAGGGACGGCGAAGCTATATGGAAGTAACCCTCGATATCCGGAACCGGAGCTATTGATGTCGTGAAGGCTTGTCATCGCTTGGTCACGGTAATCATGAACGTGACGGCTACGATGGCGATGGAAATGCCGACAATAATATTGACCGTCAGTGGCTCACCGAAAACAAGTGACCCGATAAGGATTGCCGTGATGGGTTCGAATACCCCGAGGACCGAAGCCTTGGTGGCTCCGATGTTTCGGGACGCAATGGCCAGTGTAGCTGTTGAAACGATGGTGGGAAGCAGAGCCAGTCCCACGAGATTGAACCAGTCTGTAGTCTTTGAGATACAATCTGTTATTTCCGTTCCGGAGAGCACGATTTGTCCCAGGAATATAATCGTCCCGACCATCAGGGTACAGCATGTGAGTAACGAATTGGATATGCTGGCAATTGTCTTGCTACGGTTGATGATGACGATGAAGAGGGCATATACCAATGCGGAGGCTATAGAAAGCAGTACGCCGATGGGGCTGATGGATTGTGTGCCGTCGCTCTGCGTCATGATGAGTACGCCGCCGAAGGTCGCCGCGATGGCCAGCCATACCGGCCACGAAGGAACCACTTTCAGAAACACCATGATGATGGCCACCAGCACGGGGTAGAGGAAGACAAGGGTGGTAGCCAGGCCGGAAGCGATATAGTTATACGCTTCGAACAGGAACAGGCTGCTTGCGGTGTAAAGCAGTCCGAGGACTAGCAGTATACCGGCTTGTTTCCATGAAACCTTGAAGCTTTGTCTGCGTAGTATCAGAAATGCGCCCAGCATGATGACTGCAAAAAAATAGCGGAAGAAAAGGATGGATTCTATGGCTGCACCGTTTTTCATCAGCGGAACCGCAAACAGCGGGTTCAATCCATAAGTAATACCGGTGATGATTCCCGCCGGATAGCCGATAATGGCATTCTTGCTCAGTTTTTTCATGTGTTTGTAGAATAAATGTTTGTCGGGGTGCAAAATTAGTCATAAAAAGAAAAACGTGCACTTCCCGCAGGCCTTAATCATGGAGGAAGGTCGTTTATTTCCGGTAAATGTATCTTGCCAGTCCGTAGATGTATCTCCGGAATCCCGGACGGTACTTGAGCAGGCGGTCGAACCAGTGGAGGTGATGGCTGATCATACGCACGGCCCATCCTACGTAGTACATGGCAAACAGCGTACCCACTCCGATGATATGCCATTGCCATTTTCCGAAGAAGAGGTAGCTGAAGACGACCCCGAGCAGTACGAGCGAAATATCGACCGCAATCTTGACCTTGGGAAATTCAATGCCCGTCACCTTGCTGAGGGCTACGGGGAAACCTTCTCCGGGCATGGTTACGCTTCCGCATCTCACCTCGAGGGCGATGCCTGCCGCCAGGATGGTGCATCCGGCCAGCTGGGATACGGCCTTTTCCCATGCCGCCAGGGGGTGCAGCCAGGAGAGGAAATACAGGTTCAGGTCAATCAGCATGCCGAATACGAGACCCACGAGCAATTGGAACAACTGTACCGGATCAAACTTCCGGCGGAGTACGCCTATCTGTCCTACCACCAGCAGGGCATTCATCAGGAAGGTATACAGCCCGATGGTCAGCGGCGGGGTGAGTCCGTCTGTTCCCGCGTCGTGAAAGACGTAAGGCAATACACTGATGACGCTGGCTCCCAGCATGCTTTTCACGCAGAGGGCGATGCCCAGTGTCATGACGCAGAGGGCAATAAAAAGCAGCGCATGTTGCCATGCGAATGAAATGATCTTTTCTTTTTTTGTCATGGGGAATGTTTCTTTAAAACTGGAAATGGACAGGCTTGGCAAAATCCGCTTTCTTCTCCAGGCCTTTGACATTGCCCAGGTTGGTCATCCATCCGTCGATGTTTTTCAGGTAAAACACCTTGAAGACGGGGTTATTGCGCATGTCCTTGTAGAGTTCGTGAACAATGGCGCTTTTCTCGATGATGGCATCCCGGATGTCCTGACGTTCCTCGAACACCGCTTCGGCCGAGAAACGAATCCAGGGTGTCTGTATCTCTTTCTTTTCCAGCTTGCACCCGCACAACTCCAGGGACGGGTTGGCCTGAAGTTCGGCATACACTTCTTTTTTTGAATTGGTGCAGAACCATAGCTTCCCGTCTTCCAGCACCATGTATTGCATGGGACGTACCTTGGGTTTCCCGTCCAGTCCGATGGTAGCCATGAACTGAATCCCGACACGGTCCAGGTAATCGGCCACCTCACGCAGAGTAATTTCTTCGTTCATCGTCGTTTTTCGAGGCAGGTAAATTATCTTAGGAAAGGATCAATCGTAGACAATAATTCAGCTTTCGGCATGGCGCCGCTTGCTCTCCAGAGTGCTTCTCCCTTGCGGAACAGCATGAGGGTGGGGACAGACTGAATCTGATATTGCCGGGACAGGGCGGCATGTGTGTCTACGTCAATCTTGATGATACGGATACGGTCGCCCAGCACCTCTTTCACTTGTTGCAGGACGGGGTGCATCATCTTGCAGGGCTGGCACCAGGTAGCGAAGAAATCCACCAGCACGAGCTGGTCGCCAGCAATTACGTCGTAAAATGTTTCCATGATCTGTTGTTTTTATGTGTTGAGAACAGGCCGGACTTTCGGCCTTGTCCGTTTTGTCAGGTAAATTTCTCAGCAATGAAGTCCCATCTGGTAGGCTTCCTTCAGTTGGGGATGTCCATCGATGCTTCGTGGAGTTGTTACTCCGCCGCAGAATAGCGTACCTGCCAGGCGGCTCTTCGGAAAACAGTCGGTCCATCCGGTAAGGCCGGCCTCTGCCCGCCGGGGAACTTCCGGCTCTTCTTCGGCCGCAGTAGTCAGCAGATAGACGTCGCGGAACTGATATTCCAGGGCATACATCGCGTTCATACGGTCGATGAGCACCTTCATCTGTCCGCTCATTTCGAAATAATAAATGGGGGTAGCCCATGCGATGACATCGGCGTGCAGCACTTTCTGCATGATGTCGTCTACATCGTCCTTGATAACACATTTGCCCAGTTTCTGGCAGGCCAGACATCCCCGACAGAACTGTATGTCCTTGCCGATGAGTGAGATCTTTTCTACTTCGTGACCGGCCTGGATGGCTCCTTCCACAAACTGGTCGGCGAGCATGTCGCTATTGGAACCCGTGCGCAGACTGGTCGAAATAACAATCACTTTCTTCATGGTATCTTGTGTTTATCGATTTTCATAAATCGGATTCAAAGGTATAGCTTTCTTTTCAGTTTTTTACAGGTATGCTTGAAAAAATATGCGCTCGAAGCTTCGTATCCGAAGGTGGAGATCATTCTTTATCCTGTTTTCGCTCTGACTGCTTTCTGAATAGTTGTGCCGCGATGCTTCCCGAGAAGTTGTGCCATACCGAAAACATGGCTCCGGGAACGGCTGCCATAGGGAACATGGCAAAATGGGTAGTGGCCAGCGAAGTGGCCAGCCCGGAGTTCTGCATGCCCACTTCGATGGCAATGGCCGACCGTTTGTCCGGCTTGCTCCCGGTCAGGGCCGCAAGTCCATATCCCAGAACCAGCCCGAGCACGTTATGCAAGATTACCGCTATGGCCACAATCAGGCTGCACGCGAGGATGCTGGCCGAGTTGTGTGCCACGATGATACCGATGATGAACGCGATGGCCAGCGTGGAAACCATGGGCAGCAGCGGAACGATGCGCCGGGTAGTCCGGTTGAAGTAATGGTTTGCGGCAAATCCCAGCACGATGGGGAGAATCACCACCTGCACGATACTCAAAAACATGCCCGCAACATCTACCTTGACGGATTCTCCGGCAAGCAACCATACGAGGGCCGGTGTAATAACGGGGGCCAATAGTGTGGAGACTCCGGTCATGGCTACACTCAGGGCCACATCGCCTTTGGCCAGGTAGCAGATGACATTGCTTGCCGTACCTCCCGGGCAACATCCCACGAGAACCACTCCCAGGGCGAGTTCTTCCGGTAAGGAAAGCAACTTGCAAAGCAGCCATGCCAGGAAAGGCATGATGAGAAACTGGGCCAGTTCGCCCACGAGAATGTCTTTAGGGTGTTGCAGCACAGGCTTGAAGTCGGACGGGCGGAGAGTCAGTCCCATGCCGAACATCACCACGCCCAGCATCGGCGTGATGGCCGAAGTGCTTATCCAATTGAACGAGGCGGGGAGGAAGAGTGCTACGGCGGTGACCATTACCACGATGAGGGTGATGTGTGCCGCAATCCAGGCAGAGATTTGGATGAGGTTGTTTTTCATTGCTTCTGATGCGTATGTCGTCTTTTAAAATTGCGTGCAAAGGTACAAAAAATCGGGGGAACCAGGAACGGGTATGAAATTTCTGTCAAAAACACAAACGGAATGTATGCTTTGATAAAGCGGTGAAACGTCGGTATATCGGTAACCGGGGCGAATTATCGGTGATGGCTGCTGAAGAACCTGAAGTAAGAAAAAAAGTGCTGGCAAGGTTGATATTTTATTCTTTGCCAGCACACTGTAAATAATATTCTCCGCAAAAAAGACTGACCTTTTTGAGTCAAGACGTTTGTTAACTGATTAAGAGTTTATTTATTTCTTCTACTTCATAGTGAATAACACTGTGTGTGACTTCCATCAATTCTTTTTTTAACTGGTATAAGTTTGTTCTAAACGTAAGTCTTTTCTCGACGATTCTTTCCAGTTCTTCCTTCAGGTTATCATTGGGATTTAATTCCTGGACTTGCAAAATGATGCTTTTCTGAAGTTCGTATTGTGAATGGTTGTTTATAGAGATATAGTCGTACTGGGATAAGGTGTAATCCATTAGTTCCTCGTAAGTTAAAGGATTCCCTTTATGTATATTGGCTGCTAATGGAACATAATATAGCAGATCTCTTATCAGGGAAGTATATTCCAGGTATATTAATTTATTGACCATAATAAACTTTTCTTCTTCTTTTGAAAAAGTTGTTTCAGAGAAGTCGAAATAGGAAAAAGTCACTTGATTTTCCAGCTCATAGTTGATTTTTTGAAGAATCTCTTTGCAATGATCGTATTCATGGAGCCGCAAATCAGATACTACTGTATTTAAAATGTATAGATCGATATTTCTTAAGTTTCTGGTCAGCCTGATTTTTAAGTTATTGAGCCATTCCTGCTTTTGTGTGTAAGTAATGGTATTTATTTGGATTCTTTTTAGTTCTTCGTGTTGAATAGATGTTTGTTTTAGTGTCTTGTTGAGGATAATTAATGAAACAATACCTCCCATTAATCCCCCCATGTAGTTTCCGCAGAATGTAATCCAGGTAGCTTTGTCATAAAAATTAGTGAATATTGCGATAGGGTTCAGATATATTATAATGAAATTCAATGGTATGGGAAGAAGAGCCGATAATGCAATGACTTGCATGACATTCTTTTTGGATAAAGTAATAGTTGATTTCATTTTACGGGTGTATATTTATATTTTATTGATAATGTTAATTTTTTAAGTATTTAAAAATTGGTCGCAAAATTATGGATTTTTGGGGGATTCTTATGCTGTTCTGCACTAAAAATAAAAATTTTTGATTAAAATGGACATGGCTCTACCGTGTTGTCACGTAGATTAAGACAACCACACATTCCATGTATCCGCTTTTACGCAGGTTCTTCTTGTTCTTTTCCGTGGAGATATGTCCAAAACAAGAATGGGCCAGTTCCGGTTCGGTTTTCCGCCTGTAAATCAAGCTCCTTGAGTCCTGAATTCATTCGGCGTGATTCCAACTATCCGTTTGAACATGCGGCTCATGTGTTGCGGATATTGGAATCCAAGACTATATGCTATCTCGGTCATGGGTTTGGAGGTAGAGAGCAGTAACTCTTTTGCGCGGCCTATCAGCTTGTCCTGAATATATTCCGTGACAGTCTTTCCGGTCTGCTTGCTGATCATGTCACCGAAATAATTGGGCGAAAGGAAGACCTTGTCTGCAAAGTATTTCACGCTTGGCAAACCGTTCTCTTGTGGAGCTTTGCTATCAAAGTATTCATCCAGCAGACGTTCGAATCGGACAACCACATCCTTATTGGATGCCTCACGAGTAGTAAATTGACGTTCATAGAAGCGCATGCAATAATCGAGTAATAATCCGATATTTGCAGTTATCAACCTTCGGCTGTGTTTGTCAATATTATGTTCCAGTTCGTCCTCAATCTTACGGAAACAATCCATGATGGTCTCACGTTCTGTTTCAGACAAATGGAGGGCTTCACGGGTCTCGTATGAGAAGAAAGAATACTTTTTTATCTCTTGCCCCAACATTGTTCCACGAATAAAATCAGGATGAAACAATACACCGTGTGCCGTTGGTCTGATATCTTTTAACATTTCTGTCGCAGCAACCTGTCCCGGAGCGAAACAGACAATGGTTCCTTCCTTGTAATCGTAGGGCTGACGGCCATAGGTTATATCTCCACATTTTGTATCTTTCAGGAACAGGGCATACACTCCATAATTGATTTTGAAATGTTCCGGCCATACAGTTGCTTTTGACAAATCAATAACTGCAACCATAGGATGCAAAGTTTCCAACCCGAACAACTTGTTGTACTTATCGACGCTATCCAGTTTAATCAGTTCTTCCATATCGCAAGGCATTATCGTTTTTGCAAATATAATGTTTCTATTTTGAATATGCATTTTCTCTGTGACAGTATCCATAATTAGGGTATAAATATCAGGAATTTGTATACAACCTTCCTACGTGAATCTCCCATTTCTGGATGATGACTCCCGACCAGATACTACTCCATAACGGGAATGAAACAATGTATTAAAGATTTGAATGAAGCCGGTTTTACAACAACGGAAAGCAATGGGTTGGTACGGGATACCCCAGCTATGTTGATCGTTTCTGATCGATTAAATAGAAGAGATTTTTTCAAGCGGACAGGTCTTCTGTTAGGACCAAGAGTATTTCCCATCCTTTTGGCTTGTGTAAAAGAAACCATGGGTAAATAATTACAAATCATAGGATGGTTAAAGCATTGGTATCAATTAATTTCAGAATATAGTCTGATTCGTATCAATCGTTATTTATCCAATGTTCGGGTAAAAATATCGGTAAATTATATATCGGCTATAGTTCCGCATTCAGGTAATTTTACAGTAGAAAAGAATCTGGAATCAACAATTTATTTAAAGATAACGATAGCGTTTATTGCGCGGGAATTGCTGTCAGTTCCCAAGTAAATGCGGGGGCTGATTCGTTTCAGATCTGATTGAATCCGTAAAAAGGGTATATTGTCCGAGGATTTGTATACCAATCTGTATTTCGGCCTTTTCTATTTTTGTATCAGTTAATTGGAGAACCAACATTATTAGAAAGGAGCACTTTTCACAACGCGAGCAGGCTATTGTGGAACGGAAGCTGTTTGAAATAGAAGAGGAATTATACTGGGAAGTCGACGAATACAGTAATATCATTCTTGCTGAAAGGATTAGGTTGTTGTTGAATTATATATCCAGATTCTACAAGCGTCAGTTTATCCTTCGTCATGACGATAATCAGGATGTAACAAACAGGACTGACGAATGGCTGGATAAGTATTTCTGTTCGGGCAAGGTCAGGTATATGCCGTTACCGACGACTTTGGATTTTGCCGGGATGTTTGGTTGTTCACCGGGTTATTTCAATGACCTGTTGAAACATGAAACCGGGAAAAATAGTCTCAGATTTCTTTGAGAGACCGCTGCTCGATATTAATCAACCCTAAAATATATAGTTATATGAACATTATTAGAAATACTGAATTCGGGGGTGAACGCCCTTTGTTTGAATCACATGACCTTCGCCTGGAGAATGTAATTATCCGTGCCGGGGAATCGGCCATCAAGGAGTGTAGCAACATCGAAGCTTTTGAATGTAGGTTTGAAGGCAACTATCCATTTTGGCACGTTCATGGCTTCAAGATTGAGCGTTGTTATTTTGATGTAGGAGGACGCTCGGCGTTATGGTATTCCGACCATCTGCAGATGAAAGACACCGTGATTGATGCTCCGAAAATGTTCCGCGAGATGAGTGAGATTGATATCGAAAACGTTACCATGAACGATGCAGATGAGGTATTCTGGCGTTGCAACGGTATCCGTGTCAAGAACCTTAAATTGCATGGGGGAACCTACCCTTTCATGTTCAGTAATGACATTTATGTGGACGGACTGGAAAGCGACAGCAAGTATGTATTCCAGTATGTGAAGAATGTGGAAATTCACAATGCCAGGATTACCACCAAGGATGCCTTCTGGGAGGTGGAGAATGTGGCCATCTACGATTCTGAGCTTAACGGCGAATACCTTGGCTGGCATTCGAAAAATCTTCGTCTGGTGAATTGCCACATTACCGGTGAGCAGCCGCTTTGCTATGCCCATGACCTTGTGCTGGAGAACTGCACGTTCGGACCGGACTGTGACCGGGCATTCGAGTACAGCACGTTGAATGCCGATATCCGCGGTGCCATAACCAACATCAAGAACCCGATGTCGGGACGTATTGTAGCAGACGAATACGGCTCGATAACCATTGATGAGAATATCAAGGCTCCTGCCGACTGTGATATCCGGCTGAGAGATGAGCGCACCTGTTTCACCGACTAATACGGACGGACTATGAAATATGACTTCGATAAGATTATCCCCCGACGGGGAACCAACTCTTATAAGTGGGACAGTCTGCCGGCGAGTAAGGATATACTTCCCCTTTGGGTTGCCGATATGGATTTCCGTACGGCCCCTGCAATTACCGAAGCACTGGCCAAACGTGTAGCGCACGGCATATTCGGGTATGTGCGTGTTCCCGATGAATACTATGCGGCAGTAATCCGCTGGTTTGAAAGGCGTCATCACTGGACTTTCCGTAAAGAATGGATGATATATACCTCTGGAGTAGTGCCGGCTATATCTGCTGTCATAAAGGCTCTGACAGAACCTGGCGATGGTGTGGTTGTGCAGACTCCCGTGTACAATTGTTTCTTCTCATCCATCCGTAACAACGGGTGTCGCATTGTCACCAATCCTTTGATATACGAGGACGGTACATACCATATCGACTTTGATGATTTGGAACGCAAGGTGAAAGACTCGGGCGTAAAGTTGTTGCTTTTGTGCAACCCGCATAATCCCGCAGGGCGTGTATGGATCAGCGAGGAGTTATGCCAGATAGGAGAGATTTGCCTGCGGAATGATGTGACCGTTCTATCGGACGAGATACATTGCGAGCTTGTTTTTCCTGGATATACTTATACACCGTATGCATCTGTCAGCGAGGAGCATTTGTGGAATTCGGTTACCTGCGTATCGCCCAGTAAATCCTTCAATATTGCAGGATTGCAGATAGCCAGTATCATCGCTCGCGATGAGACCGTACGCCAGCGGATAGACCGTGCCATCAACATCAACGAGGTGTGTGATGTCAATCCTTTCGGTATCGAGGCTACCATAGCCGCCTATAACGAAGGAGAGGACTGGCTTCTTGAGTTGCTGGACTATCTGAAGGGCAATTATGACTTTCTGTGTGCATTCTTCCATACACATCTGCCTGAAATACCGGTGACGAAACTGGAAGGAACCTATCTGGTATGGACAGACTGCAGGGCACTGTATCTGCCGTCCGATACCTTGCAGGCCCGTCTGTTGGAGACCACCGGACTCTGGCTCAACAGCGGTACCATGTACGGAGCCGGAGGAGAAGGATTTTTGCGCTGGAACATCGCCTGTCCGCATTCGATGCTACAGGATGCCCTGTTGCGCTTCAAGGGCTTTGTCGATACTTTAAAAGCCGAAGGATTAATAAGATAAAATGGAATGTATCTTACCTGAAATGAAAAATGGCAAGGGGAAAGAAAACCGACATATTGCTTGACCTTATCCGCGACGGTCGTCCGATGACCTTGCGGCAGCAGTTGCGCCTGACCGTAGAACTCAGTGTTCCGGCCATTATTGCACAGTTGTCTTCCATCATCATGCAGTATATTGATGCAGCCATGGTGGGACGTATCGGCGCAGAAGCATCTGCTTCCATCGGACTGGTATCGACTACCACATGGCTTTTCTGGGGACTCTGTACGGCTGCCGCTACCGGATTCTCCGTACAGGTAGCCCACAAAGTCGGAGCAGGCGACTTGAAGGGAGCACGCATGATTCTGCGGCAGTCACTTGTCGGCACACTGGTCTTCAGTCTGCTGCTTGCCCTGTTGGGTGTGGGCATCAGCTCTTCGTTGCCGGCATGGCTGGGAGGCGATGTTTCCATCCGTCGGGATGCTTCCATTTATTTCTTCATATTTTCCATTTTCTTGCCTGTCCTGCAAACGATTTTTCTGGCAGGCAGCATGTTACGGTGTAGTGGGAATATGCGCATCCCCAGTCTGCTGGGTGTCATCATGTGCGTGCTGGATGTGGTCTTCAACTTCTTTCTGATTTTCCCGACACGCGGATACAGCGTGGCAGACGTACAGTTCATTCTTCCGGGAGCCGGACTTGGCGTGAGCGGTGCGGCATTGGGTACGGCTGCCGCAGAGACAGTTGCTGCCGGTGTGTTGCTGTGGTATCTCCTGACACGTTCAAAGAAGCTGAGATACCTCCGCGGGGAAGGCCGTTTCCGACTGAAAGCTGAAACTTTCAGTAACGCATTCCGTATCGGTTTCCCAATGGGAGTAGAACATGTGGTCATTTGCGGAGCCCAGATTCTGACTACGGTCATTGTAGCGCCACTCGGAGTCTTTGCCATTGCCGCCAATTCTTTTGCCATTACTGCCGAAAGTCTTTGCTATATGCCCGGCTACGGAATTGCGGATGCCGCCACCACTCTTGTCGGCCAGAGCATCGGGGCCGGACGGAAGAATCTGACCCGTAGCTTTGCCCATATTACCGTACTGATGGGGATGACTATCATGGGTGTAATGGGTATCCTTATGTATCTGTTCGCTCCTCAGATTATCGGGATGATGACTCCGGTCGAAGAAATCCGTCTGCTGGGTGTGATGGCTTTACGCATCGAAGCTTTTGCTGAGCCCATGTTTGCGGCCTCTATTGTTGCATACGGTGTCTTTGTCGGAGCTGCTGACACGCTTGTACCATGTTTTATGAATTTCTTTAGTATTTGGGCGGTACGTTTGACCTTAGCTGCCTGGCTTGCTCCAACATTAGAACTTCAAGGCGTATGGATTGCCATGTGTGTAGAGTTGTGTTTTCGTGGATTCATCTTCCTTGTGCGTTTAAAACGTGGAAAATGGCTGAAACGCTATAAGATACAAAATCGAGTGTAGGGGTATAAACTTCGGTAAATTGTATACCAATGTCCATCCCTTTTCAGGATATTTTTGCAATAGAATCAATAAGTTAAAAGCAAAAAGAAATTTAGGAAGTGTTCTTGCTCTATATCCGACTCCGGTTGTCGTTGTCGGTATTTTTCTAGAAAAAATATGGCTTGACTGTTAAAATGCATACGACTCGGTCGTGAACAAGGGATAGAATTTCCCAATTATGAGCAACATGTAATGATGAACTTGATACAATCAACGGGCCATCAAACAATCTGGCTTAAAATGACTGAATATTATTTTTTAATAATAAACTATGCGTAAGGATTTTATATTGACTCTCATGATGCTTGTCTTAATATTCGTACAAGCCGTGGCTCAAAAAGTCATGGATGTGCATTGTCATAATATACTGCCTTCCTATATTGAGGTACTGGAACGACATGATGCTGCCATGGAAGAGACTTTCCCGCTTCCGGAATGGCGAGTGGAGGCACATTTGCAGTTCATGGAGGAAGCAGGTATCGGATACTCCGTACTGACCATGCCGGCTCCACAACCTTGGTTTGGGGATGTGGATGAAAGTCGGCATATAATAAGGGAATACAATGGGTATTGCGCTGCCTTGAAAAGGGCTTACCCTGGGAAGTTCAAGTTTTGCGCATCATTACCATTGCCTGATGTAAAAGCGGCTGTCAGTGAAGCTATTTATGCACTGGATACGCTTGGTGCAGACGGCATCAAGCTGGCGACGAACAGTCGCGGGCAATATGTCGGGGATGCCGAGCTCGATACACTCATGCAGATTCTGAATGAACGGAAGGCCGTAGTTATCCTGCACCCTCACAAACCATCACCGGTGCATGAGGATATTATTGCCACTACACCGCTGGCTGTTTATGAATATCCGGCCGAGACGACACGAGCAGTCATCAACATGATTTCAAGAAATGTCCCGGCCCGTTATCCGGACGTGAAGTTTGTAGTTCCCCACTGTGGCTCTTTTCTGCCACTAGCCATCCCGCGTATGAAAGCTGTCCATCCGGCGATGGTATCAAAAGGATTCATGCAGGAAATCGACTGGGAAGCCAACCTCCGGAATCTTTATTACGACCTGGCAGGTGCTGCGACTCCTGAGGTGGTGCACACGTTGCTGACCATAACAACCCCCGACCATCTGCTTTACGGGTCAGATTATCCGTATCAGCCTGATCAGGTATTGAAGGTCGGATTGGAACGGATGCGTGCATGGATGTCAGAAGATCCGTCTCTCGCATCTCTACTGTCTGGAATCTTATATGGGAATGCGGTAGCTCTATTTGATAAACCTTGGTAAAATATGGACAGACGAGATTTTTTGAAGTGCTCGGCTTCAGCTGCTGCAACAGTGTTACTATCCTCAGTAGCAGTCGCCGACGAATTGTTTACTAAAAATGAAGATAAAATGAAAATTGTAGTATTGACAGGAAGCCCCAGACGGAACGGCAACACGAATTACCTGGCTGACCGTTTCATTACAGGAGCCCAGGAAAAGGGACATGAGGTGTTCCGTTTCGATTGTGCTGCCCATAAGGTTAATGGCTGTATGGCTTGCAACCGTTGCGGTATGGACGGTGATTGTGTGCTGAAAGATGATTTCAGTATTGTACGTCCTCATCTGCTGGAAGCAGATATGGTAGTATTTGTAACTCCGATGTATTATTTCGGATTCTCTGCACAAATCAAGAGTGTCATAGACAGATTCTACGCCATTAACGGGAGAATAAAAGGGGCTCCCAAAAAGACGGCCTTCCTGATGGCGTATGCCAATAGTGCGTATAAGGATGCTGAAGCCATGCGAGTACATTACGCTACTTTGGCAAATTATCTTGGCTGGAGAGATATGGGGTCGGTCATAGCTCCGGGTGTATGGACTGCCGGTTCCATAAGAAACACAACATACGGAGAAGAAGCTTATCAACTTGGCAAAAGTTTGTAACCATTAAAAACAATCAGTATGAAACAACTTATAATGGCTCTTGTATTGGGTTGCCTGATGATTCCTTCCATAATGCAGGCTCAGAATGATATCCGGACAGATAGAACCGCTCTCTGTAAAGAGAACTACACGGCTCTTTTCGGCGGTGAAGCCTTAACCGGAAAAGGAACAGATCCTGAGTTTATGTCTATTCTCCAAAAGTTTATCTTCGGAGAAGTGTTTGCTGTAGGTGAACTTGACTACAAAACCCGCGAACTGATTACCTGTACGGTCCTTACCACGATGCAGACCCTACCGCAACTGAAATCCCATGCTGCGGCAGCCTTGAATGTAGGTGTGACGCCTGTTGAACTACGGGAAGCTGTCTATCAGTGCGCTCCGTTCATCGGCTTTCCGCGGACACTGAATGCCATCGGCATTATTAACGAGGCTTTCCGTGAAAAAGGCATTCCTTTGCCACTGGATGCCCAAGGTACTACCACAGAGGAGAATCGATATGAAAAAGGATTTGCTATCCAGAATCCACTTTACGGGAATGAGATTGCCGAACGGATGGCGGATGTCCCTGGCGGTATGGGGGCTGATGTAGCCCGCTTTCTGACCGAATATTGCTTCGGTGATATTTATACCCGCAACGGTCTGGATGTCCAAACCAGAGAATTACTCATCTATTGCATTCTGACGACGCTGGAGGCCGATTCGCAACTTCAATCCCACACATTGGGAAATATGAAGTTAGGAACAAGTAAGGAAACACTTGTGGCGGCTGTTATCCAGTGTCTTCCCTATGTCGGTTTCCCACCGGCCATGAAAGCGTTGAATGCCATCAAGAATGTAGACCGAGAGACGGTAGATCCAACCAAACAGCTTGTACGTCTTTCAAAAATAGAGGTTGATTCTTCACGTCTGGCAGAGTATAATGCCTATCTGAAGGAGGAAATCGAGGCTTCTATGCGGCTTGAGTCTGGTGTGTTGACACTTTATGCCACAGCTGAGAAAGAGAACCCGAACAAGGTTACCATTTTGGAGATTTATGCTGATGAGGAGGCATATCGCAAACACATCCAAACTCCGCATTTTCAGAAATACAAACAGGGAACGCTCGATATGGTCAAGTCACTTGAACTGGTAGACTCTACACCGCTGATTCCTGGACTAAAAATAAAATGATATGAAAAAGAGAATATTAGGAAAGAATGGACTGGAAGTGTCCGCTATCGGATTGGGGTGTATGGGATTCACGCAAAGTTACCCGCCTTATCCGGAAAAAAACGAGGCCATTGCCACCTTACGCCAGGCCGTAGAAGCCGGTATCACTTTTTTCGATACGGCCGAGGTTTATAGCATGTTTAAAAATGAGGAACTTGTTGGCGAGGCTCTTGAGCCTTTCCGAAATGAGGTGGTCATCGCCACCAAATTCGGATATGATATGGCCAATGTCCATTTTGAAGGGTCGGCGCGTCCCGTTGAATTATCGAGCAAACCTGAAGTCATCCGGCGTGCTGTTGAAGGCTCGTTGCGACGTTTGCGAAGAGACCATATCGATTTGTATTATCAACACCGTGTGGATCCGCATACGCTCATTGAAGAAGTTGCCGAGACACTTTCGTCTTTGATCAAAGAGGGTAAGGTTCTCCACTGGGGATTGTCCGAGGCTTCGGCTGCTACAGTCCGTCGGGCACATGCCGTCTGTCCGCTTACAGCAGTACAGAGCGAATATTCGATGTGGTACAGAAAACCTGAAACGGAGTTGTTGCCTACCTTGGAGGAATTAGGTATCGGTTTCGTACCTTTCAGCCCGCTGGGCAAGGCCATGCTGACAGGACGGTTCAATCGTCAGACGACCTTCGACAAGTCCGACTTCCGGAGTACCATTCCGCGTTTCAGTCCCGAGAACCTGCAACAGAATGTAGCGCTGGTTGAGTATGTAGAGCTGTTGGCCGAGAAGAAACAGACCACTCCGGCTCGGATTGCTCTTGTCTGGCTTCTGGCTCAAAAGCCGTGGATTGTCCCGATTCCAGGATCAAAACGGATCGAGCGGATTGTGGAAAATGCCGGCGCTGTTGAAGTCTCATTCTCGGAAGAGGAATTGACAGAGATTTGTTCTCGTTTGGATTCTATCCATATCATTGGTGGACGTTATCCGGAGGATCAGGAAAAATTGACAGGATTATAAACTTGAATGCAGAAGCAAAGTTTGACTTTTGACAGGTTTTACAAATAAACTGATAAATCAACTCAAATAAGAAATACACATGAAGAAGTTATTTTATATCCTGCTGGCAGCAGGGCTATTTTTCGGGTTTACATTTTGTGAAGATGATGAGCCTGTAACCGACCAGCCTCAGACTGAAACCCCTGAAAATGGAGGAGAAGATGATGAAAACGGGAATAATGATCTCGAGAATCCCAATCCTGTAGAGGGAGACATCCTTGTCGTTTATTACAGCTATACGAACAACACGCACACGATTGTGACGGATCTGCTGACACAAGTTGAGGCCGATGTGGTCCGCATAGAACCGGCAGATAAGGGATTGGATTACGCTGCGAACAATTATGCCATAGGCAGTGCCCTGATTGCCGCCATCCGTGAAAATCCGAATGATGCCTCTTCCTATCCGGCCATCGATCCGGTGGAAGTTGAACTTGAGAACTACGCTACGGTGATTGTAGCGGCACCCCTTTGGTGGAGCAATATGGCGGCTCCGTTACAGACCTTTCTGTTCAACCACGGAAGCGAGATGGCTGGGAAGAACATCGGTCTGGTTGTTTCCAGCGCCAGCAGCGGAATCAGCGGTGTCGAAGCGGATGCCAAACGTCTTATCCCGGACGGTAATTTTCTGACCCCGAGTCTTTGGATCCGTTCTTCCCAGACGTCCAATTGCCACGCAATGACAGCCGAATGGCTGGAAAACATGGGTTTAATCGAATAAAGGAATTGGTATTGAATTATCAGATATTAGGAACATTGGGAGAATGGCTGTTTGGAATTCCGCGCTTATGCGCCGTTTCCGCAAACATGCAATAGTGGCTATTCTTATCATTGCCGCCGTTATAACACCCACATCAGATATATTCACACTTATGTTGGTTGCATTGCCAATTTGGTTGTTGTATGAAATAAGCATTTATGTCGTAAAGGATAATTGGCGATGTGTACAAAAGAAGACATAATAAAAATAGAGGCACAACATGCTGCGCCTCTATTTTTATTACAATTCTCCATTGTCAATTCTCTTCATAGACTCCTTCCCGTGGCAAAGGCTTATCGAGGTTGGCTACCCCTAAGGCGGTAATGGCGGTAACGGTTGCCGTATGCTCCAGATATTCCGGGATGTTCTTGGTAAACAGATCGCGCTCGGTATGCCAGATTTCCCCGTAGTTGAAATTATACCCTTTGACGTCTTTTGTGGTAAATCCGTATGTCGGGACGCCGTAGGTGGCAAACACTTCCGAATCGGTGCCACCCGCTACCTTCGGCCGTTTGCGGGGCGGCCGTACGGTCACTTCAAACGGAATGTCCTCCCGTACCTTCTGGATGGGTTGGGTTATCTTGACGAAATCATCATACATCGCCTGCGAGACAGCTATTCCGACGGGAGGCTCCGGACCGCCGTCGCGGTTGAATACATTCACAATCTTGGGCAGTTCCTGCTGATGTTTCTCGCAATAGGCTTTCGACCCTAACAGTCCGAATTCTTCTCCGGCAAAGGCGATGAAGAGGATTGTTCTCTTGGGTTTGGCTCCCGACAACGCCAACATGCGGGCCGCTTCCATCATGGGAGCAATCCCTGTGCCACAATCGATGCCGCCTGTACCGGTATCATACGAATCCAGGTGTCCGCAGACGATGACTTGCTCGTCCGGGTACTTGCTGCCCCGTATCGACGCCACCACGTTGTGGTATTTGATCGGTCCGAGCCTGAAATGGTTACGGATATCAAATTCCAGCAGGAAGTCTTCTCGCCGTTCTTTTACCATCTGGGCGATGATGTCGAACTGGTGCCGGTCGAGTTTGATGTCGGGAACCTCGGGCAGGTTGTCGAACGTCATGCTGTCAATCATCTTCCGGTCATAGAGCGCGCGGATAGGCACTTCCGATGACTGGATGAATCCCAAGACACCGGCTTCGATCATCTCGTGGTAGTAAAGAGCCGGGAATTCCTTATAAGGAAGCATCTCGTTGTTTTCTTTTTTCTCCCGGTTTCTTTTCCGGAGTTCGGCATTCTTCTGGTCGATTTCCTTATTTTCCTGTTTGATAGCCTGGCGGATGGAATCTGCATGTGCCGTCCTGTCGATTGGCCAGCCTTCATTTGTGCCGGAAATCAGAACCCAGGCTCCTTTTAACTTGAGTTTGATGCGTTCGAATTCCTGGTCGGTACGGGGTTCCATCAAGACATGACCGCGCTGCACCCCTTTCGTTCCGGAAGTGTACGAAGGAGTAGCGAAATGAAGGGTCATTCCATGGTCATGGCTCAACAGCTTTCCAAACCACGGTCCGCGGTTAAAACCGACCGAGAGTTCGCCGGCTTCTTCCAGATGAACATCCAGTCCCCACTTCTTGTATTCGCGTACCATCCATTCGGCGGCATTCTCATACGCATCCGATCCGATGGGGCGTCCGCCGAAACGGTTGGTCAGTATATCCAGTTGGTGTGTGGCCTGATTATCCCGGTGCCCGATTTCAATGATTTTATCAACGGCAGCTTTCTGAGCGAAGAAAGGCTGTGCCCATAATGATAAAAAGACAGTACAGTATAAGAATAACTTCTTCATGTGTCAACGATTTGAATATTTTGGTCGAAAAAGAAATAATAAAGTAGATAAAATCAAAATAAAAAGTAAGTTTTTCTTTAAAGATTCCTTTTGTATGACTTCGGCATTATCGGTTCTATAAATACAGGCCTGTATGGATGGAAAGATATTACTTGGTATATCTTAGTCCTTACCGAAGGCTACCCGCAACGAATAATCGGCAGTGGTATCCAAGGAAAGTTCCGATTTGATTTCAACTGTTTCTTTCTGATACGGCTTTATGGCAGCCAGTTTCGTTTGCCCGAGTAGTTTTTCTTTTCCCTCAATATTCCCATAAATATACAGGGCCGCAGGTGTAGAAGCGATCTGACCAAAGTTTTCGACCACCACTTTTATCATGGACTTTCCGTCGGAAGTCACGACGGACGGTTTGCGGGCAGACAGGATTGGTTCGATGTATTTCACCCAAGGCAGGCGGGTATAACCGAACAGCATGCTGCCATCCTTTTTCTTTCCGATAAGTTTAGGCGCAAATTCCTCTTCCGTAATGCCGTTTCCTTGTCCATCAAAGATGACAACCAGGTCTTTCCCTGACTTCTCCGTCCGGACCGGTTTACAGCCTCTGCCAAAATTGACTTCTGTGGAAGCTCCGAAACGCAGGGAGGAAATATCTATATCTGTTTGTGGATCAAAATCTGGTTCTGCTTTGATCAGCAGGCGAATTTCTTTCGTCTGAGGAGTAATGGGCTTTTTGTCCAATAATGTCATCAGGACTCCCGGATTCAACGGGAGGCAGATGTTCTTGGAACTATGCCGGTCGTTGGGCTTGTCTTCGTTCTTCAAGGTGTCAATGACGGCAAAATTCGCCTGGATTGCCCGTCCCTGTTCATCCTGAAAGATTTTTATCCGTTCATACTTGAACCAGTCTTCTTTGGTTCCGTCTTTGTGAACGGCAATTCCCGGCATATAGGCTTCACCCGGATCGGTTACCCATCTGACACCATCTTTCGAACGGAGATAGAAGGCAACGCGGCCTAACCAGTCGTTGACAATTGCGTTATATTGTACCGAGTCTCTCCATACAACCGGATCTTCAAATTCTCCCTCGACTGGAGGGTAAATACGTTGGTCGCTGATTTGGTTGTAGGTAGATAATCCGGTTTGGCTGATCCATACACCCCCTCCGCGACAAATCATCAAGTAGGAACCGTCTTCACGTTGGGTAAAAGTAAGGTTAGACAGGCCTTCAATGATTTTCCGGTCTCTTGGATCAAAGTCAAAAGTCTGTCTGGTCCAGGGTCCGTTTATGTTGTCTGCCAGGTAATAATGGTCTATTACATAGATAACATATTTCCCGGACCGTGTTTTAAAAGCTTCCGGATTATGGCCCGGCCCGATGGTGTCTTGGATGTGGTACGGTCCGAACCGATCGTCGGAAACCGTATGGTAAACGATGGAGTTAGGCCATTCATGATGTCCTTTGGGAGAGTCTTCCCGCCAGCCACAGACAAACAGATGATATTTCCCATCATCACCTTTTAAGATGTTGCCTCCCCAATAAGAGCGGACCTGATCTTCTATGCCATTGTCAATAAAACGGGGAATAACTTGCTGCGCTCCCCAGGTATCGGAGCTTAATTTACCGTCAGGCATAGGAAGAAAACGGTCGGCAAAACGTCCGCCTTCCACCAACTGGTCCCAGGATGCCGGTCTTTCCCGTTCGGTGACCTGTGCCGACATTAAGGAGCTTATACAGAGAAAGGTCAGCATACCATACATTCTTTTTTTCATACGCGCACACTTTTCAGATGAATATAAAATAAAAAATAAAAAGAAGTCATAACCTGGAACAAAGATAATGGATTGTTTGTTTTTGTGCAATGCTATGAATATTTATTCAAGTAAAAGTGTGAGGTTGAGAAATTATCCATTTTTTTCGATACAGAAATAGAGAGAAAGCTATTTTGCACTTATCCGCAAGAATCCTTCCTAGCTTATCGGATGTCATTGAACTTGTAAATTCTTTCCAGCAGTTTATTGCCTAACAAAGGGCGATAGTGCATTGATTCATAATAGTTGTGATAATCTTCTGTAAATTCGTTGACACCACTGAAATCATATACATTTTCTTTTCCGAAAATGCTTTGCAAGATTTCCCTGTCGTCCGGGTGCAGTTCTTTCTGGTGATAATCCGGACTGATGATGATACGTATCGAAGTGTCATGACAACGCAGGACTTTCCTGATTTCTTCCAACAGCACACGCTGCCGATGAAATATAACAGGCTCTTCTACAACAGCAGTGCCATTCCGTTCGGGAAACTCTTTTTTACGGTTTTTCCAGTATGCCTCACCTTCCTGCTTAATCATCTTCTCACGTGGATTGAACGAATCGTTGTTTCTCGAATCGCGTATCCTTCCATAAGGATTCATCCGCTTCATGTCTGGTTCCACACGTCCCGTTATTCTATATTTCAGATAGGGGAACAGAAAGTCCGGCATTGCGAATGCCTGCATGAATTCCATCTGCACGACAAACGGACTATCTCCCGATATGGCAGCCGGAAGTACATTGCCGTAACCGTTCAAAAGGCTGAAACGTGAAAGCGAAGTCCGGTCCAGAATCAGCAGTACATTTTTTATTTCTGCGCCTTCATGATCAAGGGCATGAAGCTTGAGACTTATCGCCTTCAAGCTCTCTCCATTTCCGAAAAGACGGATGGCATGATCACCGGGGGAAAGGTATTTTTCCCACTCCGCACAACGGAAGGCCATGGTAGATGAATTACCCAAGATAAAAGAATTGAAATGCATGCTGTCATTATGGTTCCGGTATATTTGCCAACCTACATGATGTTCGTTCAGCATGACATCCGAATCATACAGGTCGTATTTGCGAAGTACCATGAAAGGATCATCGTAAATGTAAAGAGCCATCAAAGTCCAGAACGGTATGGTGAACAACTCCAGCTTTCGGACAAGACGCAGGAAAGCAGCGCGTTTACGGATGTGTGCGTCCGTAATAGTTTCCGGTATTTTTTCCATCAGAATTGCAGATATATGAAGTTTTCCGTGCCGAACTTGCCATAAGCAAACACGGCAAACACAATTAAATAATACACGGTCCAGCGGACGAAGGCAGGCTGGTTTTCTAAACGCAGGTGCAAGTCGCCTTTGGACATAAAAAAGTCATAAAGCAGTATCAGCAACCAGGCGCTGCCAGCCACGATGCAGATGTGGTCGGACATGCCGATATTGATTTCTTTCCAGCTCGCATGGGGCTGAAAAGAAATATTCCGCAGGAAATAGAAGGCGTCTGAAACGGACTGTGCCTTGAAGAACACCAGTGATACGGCGAAAATGAGGTAGGTGCGGATGACCGAAAGCGTAGCGAACAGCCGTTTCCCGATCTGTTTTCTTACCTTGTTCCGTATTTTCTCGGTCCTCAGTTCCCACACAATCACAAGCCCCTGAATGAATCCATAGACGGCAAATGTCCATCCCGCGCCATGCCATACACCCAAGGCAATGAAGGTCACCATGAGGCTGGCCGCCACACCTCCTTGTCCCCAACGGCGAGTAAACGATGACAAAGGAAGAAAAAGGTAATCCCGCACCCAGGAGGAAAGGGAGATATGCCAGCGGCGCCAGAACTCAGCCGTGGTCTGGGCGGCAAAGGGATGCGCGAAGTTGGGTGACAGTTTCAATCCAAACAACATGCCTGTTCCAATCGCCATGTCCGTGTAGCCGGAGAAGTCGGCATACAGTTCGATGGGATAGAGGAGGCAAGCCATCAGCAGTTGTACACCTGAGGCGGTATGCATCGAATCGAACACACCGTCAATGTAGGGCGCTATATGGTCGGCAAGCACCAGCTTTTTCACCAATCCCACCACAATCAGCTTCAGGCCGTAGGTCATCATGGAATAGGAGGCAGGAGAGAGTCTTCGGACTTGCGGAAGCAAATCGGCCGACCGTTCAATCGGGCCCGACAGGAACTTCATGAACAGGAGCATATAAAGCAGGAAATCCATCAGACTCCGCTCCGCCTTTTCTTCCTCCCAATAAACTTCCGTCAAGTAGCCGATGGCCTGAAAGGTGTAGAACGACATGCCCAATGGGAAAACAATGCCGGAGTTTCCGGTCAACTGGTGGGCATAGCGGAACCCAATCCAGCAGAGGACGAGGCAGGAGATACTGCTCCAGTAAATCAAGCGGGAGCCTCTTCCTTTTTCACAGGCCCGCTCAATCCGTATCGCCGCACCGTAGGTGAAAAGACTTACCACCAGTGCCGTGACAAGAAATACGGGATTGAAGTAGCCGATGAAAACCCCACTGGCCGCAAGCAGAATCCGCTTCCGCCCTTTCTCACGGACAAAATGGTATAAGGTGAAACAGAGCAGGATTAGCAGGACAAATTCAAGGGAAATGAATGACATTGCTTCTCCCTCCTTATTTGGCCTTATTCAGGATAGTATGGCAGAGATCGCCCACATTTTTCAGTTTCACTATCTCACGAAACGTGAAACGCACCCCGAACTTTTTCTCTATTTCGGTGAGTAGTACCATATTGGTCAGCGAATCCCATCCGTCCACATCGTGGGCCGTAGTGCTTTCGGTCAATGTGATGTCGTCTCTCTTCAATACTTTTCTGAATATTCCGTTCAGGGTTTCCAATAATTCTGTAGTTTCCATATACTTGATTGTTTTTGATTTATTGCGTGATGTATTTTAGCAGTTGGTTCCGGTCAGTTTTGTTGCTGTTGTTTTGTGGAAAACAAGGGATGAAATGAATGTGCCGTGGGCACATATAAGACGGCAGATGGCTTTGCAGGTACAGTTCCAGGCGTTCCGTATCTTCCGTCTCCCTCTCTACGGCCAGGTGCAGTTCACAACTTCCGTCAGAGGTATAAACCGGCAACACTACCGCGTTACAGCCATGTCGGTAGAACGTCTTGACGTGGTATTCAATCTCGCCCAATTCTATTCTGAAGCCTTGTATCTTTACCTGTGTGTCTTTGCGGCCGCAATAAACGATGTCTCCGTCCGTATCTGCCCGGCAGAGATCGCCGGTACGGTAATAAAGCTTTCCGGAAGAATCCGTTACAAAACATTCCACGGTCTTTTCGGGAGCACCCCAATACCCGCTCATGAGTTGAGGTCCGGAAATCCACAGTTCACCCGTTTCTCCGGCCGGAAGGGGTTTGCCCGAAGGGGAGGCAATCAGATAGTCCATCCCCTGAAAAGGTTTCCCGATTGCCGCCATGCCGTTATGGTGTTTGGCCCCTTCAGCCGGGATGACATACGACGTGCAGTAGATGGTCGCTTCGGTCGGTCCGTACAGGTTAATGACCGTAGCATTGGGTATGCAGGGACGAAATTCGTGGAGCAGATTCACGTCGGTGGCCTCCGCGGTGACGACGAGATAACGCAAGTCCGGGAAACAGATTTCCCCGAAATAAGGACGTGACAACCGAAGCACGGAAGGGGCTACAGCCGCAAACGTAAGCCGATGGCGTTCCATGATATCCAGTACGTTCAGGTATTTCATTCCCTGCTGCGGAACAGCATAGACACATGCGCCGAGGGTGAGGGGATAAAGAAACGACACGACGGAGACATCGAACGTCAGTTCGAACATCTGAAGCATACGGTCGTTTTCATCCAGTTGCCATCCTAAAGCACGATAGGCCTGATAGAACGCATTCAGGTTCTTCCGGGAGATGGGGACACCCTTGGGGTCGCCCGTACTTCCGGACGTGAAGATGATGTAGGCGGGCACGTCGGAATCCACCTCCTTGATGTCGGGCGGCAAAGCAAGCCGATGGGAGGGGAGAGACACCCGTATGGCTCTGATGTCAGCGGGAAGCATGTTGATATTTTCTCTGCTGTAAAGTAAGAGGCTAATGCCGGATTGACGGGCTATCCGAGCGTTGCGCTCTGCCGGATAATCGGGATGTAACATGACGTATGTTTTCCCGGAAAGTAGCACAGCCAGGATGGATGCGTAGGTTTCCATACGGTTTTCGGCCGCGATACCCACCGTGTCTCCGTGGAGATTTCTCAGCGTTTCACAAATACTTCCTGCCAGTCCGAACAATTCCTGATAGGTATAGGTCCGGTCGTCAAGGACCAGTGCCGGACGCATGGCATAACGGTTCGATGCTTGGACCATGGCTGCCAGCATATCTGCGTCGTTTTTCTTTTCCATATAACGTTAATTATTCTTCTATGGAACACATGCATTGCCTATTTCAATATGCATTCCTGTAATCCGTTCT
>ENA-ORSF01000133-ORSF01000133.1-human-gut-metagenome-genome-assembly--contig:-NODE-133-length-31984-cov-8.61408_pt1 | contig 31984 bp, 31 predicted proteins | sample MGYA00242188_ERZ509155 | MGnify/ENA primary metagenome ERZ509155 (study PRJEB26280, sample SAMEA2338656) | human gut metagenome | biome: human gut; feature: human-associated habitat; material: faeces...
ACGATAAAGATATCGAGCATTACCATGCACGGCGTATGGCAATGGACAGTATGCTCTGCCGTTTCAAGGATTACAAGGAAATATATATCGAAACCGAACGAATTATCATTCGAAATTTCAAACAGAAGGATGCCGAAGGGTTGTTGGAGTATCTTTCCCATCCGCGTGTGAATTGCTTTGCCGGAGACCGCCTTTGTTCCAGAGAGGCGGCATGGGCATATATGCAGTATTCCCCGAAAGACATGCTGCGCTATGCGGTGAGTCTGAAAAAAGATGACTTTATTATCGGTGACGTGTTCGCTTTGCGTGAGAATGAAGACACTTATAATGTGGGGTGGCATTTCAACAAACGTTTTGAAGGCAAAGGATTCGCTTGTGAAGCGGCAGCCGGATTGTTGGATTATCTTTTCCGAGAGGCGGGCGCACGGCGTATCTATGGATTTGTGGAAGATGACAATATCCGCTCCAAACGCTTATGCGAACGTCTTGGTATGCGCCGCGAAGGATGTTTCAAAGAGTTTGTGACATTCGTAAACAATCCTGACGGCTCCCCAAAATATGAAGATACCTGTGTTTATGCCATTCTCGAAAAAGAGTGGAATACCATCCGTCAGTGGTGACACACCAAACCTATTATGAATTAATACAAAACAAGAAGAAAATATGAACAAGCAATTCATTATCACGAATTTCGCCGCATTTGCTCTCATGCTGTTCCTGCCGACCGGATGCAGGCAGGCGGACGGCAAGCAGGATGCGGTGCAGAGTTATCGGGTCATAAAGGTCGCGGCAAGTCCGGTGGAAATCTCCGAGTCCTATTCCGCCGCCATACGCGGACGGCAGGATGTGGACATCCTGCCGCAAATATCCGGGCGCATTATCCGTCTGAAAGTGAAAGAGGGTGAACGGGTGAAGACCGGTCAAGTATTGGCTGTAATTGACCAAGTGCCCTATCGGGCGGCATTACGCACGGCGCAGGCCAATGTCAGCGCGGCACAGGCAAAAGTGGAAACGGCAAGAATCGAGCTGCGGGGCAAGCAGGCATTGTTTGACGAGAAGGTCATATCCGACTACGAGCTTTCTCTCGCCCGGAACCAACTGGCAGTGGCGTGTGCTGAACTCGAACAGGCAAAGGCACAAGAATCGGATGCACGCAACAATCTCTCCTATACGGAAATCAAAAGCCCGAGCAACGGAGTAGTAGGCACATTGCCCTATCGCATCGGTGCGCTTGTCGGTCCCAATATGGCACAGCCTTTCACGGTCGTGTCCGACAATGCGGAGATGTATGCCTATTTCTCCATTTCGGAGAATATGCTACGGCGATATTCGGCTCGCTATGGCTCGATTGACAGCATGATAGCCGGGACGCCGGAAGTGGGCCTGCAACTCAACGACGGCAGCCTGTACAAGGCGAAAGGACGTATTGAAACCGTAAGCGGCGTGGTGGATCCTGTTACCGGAACGGTACAAATCAAAGCCCTGTTCCCCAATCCCGACCGCGAACTGTTGAGTGGCAGCATCGGCAATGTCATCCTTCAAAACCCGAAAACGGAGGCCGTAACCATTCCCATGACCGCCACCGTGGAACTGCAGGACAAGATTATCGCTTACCGTCTGAAAAACGGACAGGCGGAAGCCGCCTATCTCACGGTGGACCGCCTGAACGACGGCAACCGGTTTATCGTAAAAGAAGGTCTTTCGGTCGGTGACACCATTGTCGCCGAAGGCGTGGGACTGGTGAGAGAAGGCATGAGCATAACCCCTAAAAACGAAACGAAATGAACCTGCGATTTTTTATAGACCGCCCGGTGTTTTCGGGCGTTATCTCGGTGGTGATTGTACTGTTGGGCATGATTTCCATGTTTTCCTTGCCGGTGGAACAATACCCCGACATCGCACCTCCGACCATCAACGTATTCGCAACTTATCCGGGAGCAAACGCTGAAACCGTGCAGAAGGCAGTGATAACCCCTCTGGAAGAAGCCATCAACGGAGTGGAAGACATGACCTATATGACTTCCACGGCATCGAATACGGGAGATGCTTCCATCAACATCTATTTCAAACAGGGAACCAACGCGGACATGGCGGCGGTAAACGTGCAGAACCGCGTGAACGGCGCACTGAGCCAACTTCCGGCGGAAGCCACCAAGACAGGTGTCACCACTGAAAAGCAGCAGAATGCCGAACTGATGACTTTCGCGCTCTATTCGCCCGATGACCGCTTCGACCAGACCTTCCTGAACAATTACGTGAAAATCAATGTCGAGCCGAGGCTGAAACGTATCAGCGGCGTGGGAAAGGCACAGTTGTTCGGTTCCAACTACAGCATGCGACTTTGGCTGCGTCCCGACAAGATGGCGCAATACGGGCTTATCCCCGATGACATATCCACCGTACTCGCACGACAGAACATCGAGGCCGCCACCGGCTCCTTCGGTGCCAATCATCCTACCGCCAATGAATACACGATGAAATACCGCGGACGCTTGTCCGGCGCGGAAGAGTTCGGTGAGTTGGTCATCAAGTCACTGCCGGGCGGCAATGTGCTTCGGCTGAAGGAGGTTGCCGATGTGGAACTGGGCGATGAATACTACAACTATTCCTCCGAAGTGAACGGGCATCCGGCAGCCATGATGCTCATCAACCAGAAAGCCGGGTCCAATGCTTCAAGCACCATCAAGGAGATTCACGAAGTGCTTGACGACCTCAGCCGGGACTTGCCCGAAGGGACGGAATTCGTGGTGCTTACCGATACCAACAAGTTCCTGTATGCTTCCATCAATTCTGTTATCCGGACACTTATTGAAGCGATACTTCTGGTTATCGTGGTGGTATATGTATTTTTGCAAGATATTAAGTCCACGCTTATTCCTACGATATCCATTTTCGTCTCCATTATCGGTACGTTCGCCGTGATGTCCATGATCGGCTTCTCCGTCAACCTGCTCACCCTGTTCGCGCTTGTGCTTGCCATCGGAACTGTGGTCGATGATGCCATTGTGGTGGTGGAAGCGGTGCAGGCGAAGTTCGAGGAGGGCTATCAGTCTGCGGTTCTCGCGGCTGATGATGCCATGAAAGGCGTTTCGTCGGCTATCCTGACCTCTACCATCATCTTTATGGCAGTGTTTTTCCCCGTTGCCATGATGGGCGGGACTTCGGGAGCGTTCTACACGCAGTTCGGTATCACGATGGCTGTTGCCGTGGGAATCTCGGCAGTCAATGCCTTCACACTCTCACCGGCACTTTGCGCGCTGCTGCTGAAACCCTATATCGATGAGCAGGGCAACACCAAGAACAATTTTGCAGCCCGTTTCCGTAAAGCGTTCAATGCCGTCTTCGACCGTCTGAGCCGACGCTATGTACGTGGAGTGATGTTCATTATCCATCGCCGATGGCTGTTGTGGAGCATCATAGGCATTTCTTTCGGGTTGCTGGTGCTGCTGGTCAATGTCACAAAGACGGGACTTATTCCCGAAGAGGACACCGGGACGGTCATGGTGAGCATGAACACGAAGCCCGGCACATCCATGGCTCAGACAAGTAAGGTGATGGAGCGTATCAACAGCCGTCTCGACAGCATCGGCGAGATTGAATACAGCGGTGCGGTCGCCGGTTTCTCTTTCAGCGGTTCCGGTCCCTCGCAGGCGATGTATTTCATGACACTCAAAGACTGGGAGCAGCGTAAGGGAGAGGGGCAGTCGGTCAATGATGTCATCGGAAAGATTTATGCCGCCACTTCGGATATTCCCGATGCCACGGTGTTCGCCATGTCGCCTCCGATGATTGCCGGGTACGGCATGGGAAACGGTTTCGAGCTTTATTTGCAGGACAAGGCGGGCGGAAACATCGCCGCCTTCAAGGAAGAGGCAGACAAGTTTGTCGAAGCCTTGTCGCAGCGACCCGAAATCGGCGAAGTCTATTCCTCCTTTGCCACGGATTATCCGCAATACTGGGTGGATATCGATGCCGCCAAATGCGAACAGTCGGGTGTGTCGCCCGCAGATGTGCTTTCCACATTGTCGGGCTATTATACCGGACAATATGTTTCCGACTTCAACCGGTTCTCCAAGCTCTACCATGTGACCATGCAGGCTCCGGCGGAATATCGTGTGAATGCGGAATCCCTGCACCACATGTATGTGCGTGCCACCGATGGCGGCATGTCGCCTTTGAGCCGGTTCGTGCGCCTGACCAAGACCAACGGCCCGTCAGACCTCACCCGTTTCAACCTGTTCAACGCCATCTCGATTAGCGGGTCTCCGGCTCAGGGCTACAGTTCGGGGCAGGTGCTCGAAGCCATCGGCGAGACGGCACGTGAAGTGCTTCCGTCAAATTACACATACGAGTTTGGCGGCATTTCGCGTGAGGAAAGCAAGACGACCAACAATGCCACGCTTATATTCCTGCTCTGCATGGTTCTGGTCTATCTGATTCTGTGCGCCTTGTATGAGAGCGTGTTCATACCCTTCGCGGTTCTGTTGTCGGTGCCTTGCGGACTGATGGGCAGTTTCCTGTTTGCGTGGCTCTTCGGTCTGGAGAACAACATCTACATGCAGACCGGACTTATCATGATTATAGGCCTGCTTGCCAAGACAGCGATCCTGCTTACCGAATACGCCGGTAAACGGCGGTCGGAAGGCATGACGCTGGCACAGGCGGCATACAGTGCGGCAAAAGTCCGCCTGCGCCCCATATTGATGACTGTGTTGTCCATGGTGTTCGGTCTTGTCCCGCTGATGATGGCGCACGGAGTGGGTGCCAACGGCAGCCGTTCGCTTGCCACAGGTGTAATCGGTGGAATGATTGTAGGTACTTTGGCTCTGTTGTTCCTTGTGCCGTCATTGTTTATTGTATTCCAATATATCCAAGAACGTGTTAAGCATAATTAAATGAAGAAGACAGTAATATATATCATATTGTCGGGATGGATGCTTGCCGGCTGTGGCACATACAGCCGGTATCATCGCCCTGACCTCTCAACGGAGAATCTGTATCGGGACATGCCGGCGGACATTGATACAATGACCATCGCGTCCCTGTCGTGGCGGGAAATGTTTACCGACCCGAAACTCCAGTCCCTGATTGAAACAGGACTGCAACAGAATACCGACCTCAACGTGGCACGCCTGCGGGTTGAAGCTGCTGAAGCCGCACTGATGACAGCCAAACTCTCCTATCTCCCCTTATTGGGAATGAATGCCGAAGGTGGAGGTAGCCGTTATGACGGGGCAACCGCAAAGACATATCATGTCGGGGCGACCGCAAGTTGGGAACTGGATATATTCGGAAGGCTCACGGCTGCAAAGCGTGGTGCGGTTGCCGCACTGCAAGGAAGCCGTGACTACCAGCAAGCCGTGCAGACACAGCTTGTCGCCACGATAGCAGACAGTTACTATACCCTTGCCATGCTTGATGCGCAAAGGACGATAAACAATCGGACTTTGGAAAACTGGCGGGCTACCGTGCGCACGCTCGAAACGTTGAAAAAGGTGGGCAAGGCGAATGAAGCCGGTGTATTGCAGGCAAAGGCAAACGTGATGCAACTTGAATCATCACAACTGGCCATACACAAAAGTATCTCTGAAACAGAGAATGCCTTGTCTGCGATACTTGCCATGCCTTCGCAACCGATTGAACGGAGTTGCCTGGCCGAAGCATCCTTCCCTGATACCATTTCTATCGGAGTTCCTTTGCAGTTGCTTTCCAATCGTCCCGATGTGCGTCAGGCTGAAATGGAACTGGCACAAGCGTTTTACGCCACCCATGTAGCCCGCTCAGCCTTCTACCCCAATATCACTCTTTCGGGTACATTGGGTTGGACCAACAATGGCGGCGGAGCAATCACCAATCCCGGACAATGGCTGTTCAACGCCATCTGTTCCCTGACGCAACCATTGTTCAACCGTGGTGCGAATATCGCCAACTTGAAGATTGCCCAAACCAAACAGGAAGAAGCCAAATTATTATTCCAACAATCATTGCTGAACGCAGGGAAAGAGGTGAACGATGCCTTAACCGCCTGGCAGACGGCTAAGTCGCAATATGAGATAAACACCCGGCAGGTTGAAACCTTGCGTGAAGCTGTGCGAAAGACGGAACTGCTGATGCGCCATTCCGGTACTACCTATCTGGAGATATTAACCGCCCAACAGTCACTCCTTGAAGCGGAGACAGTACAGTTACAAACTTGCTTTGAACGCATACAAAGTATAATTAAACTTTACCATGCGTTGGGAGGAGGAATGTAACTTTACAAGAATTATAACCTAATACTGAACCATGTTGTGTAATTTTTATATTTCAGTCGTCATAAACTTATAAATAAGTAATTTAGTATGCAAAAACAAATTAAAAAGTCTTCTCTTTTTTTGAAGAGAAGCAACACCTGACCCACTTCGCTACCGAACAGGATGTAGCAGAAGAATTGTTTGAGTTACTCTTAGAAGCGAGAGAACTCTATCTTCAGGATGTGATTTTGAATGGCAAGCGGTATGACCGCTATGTGGATGACTTCATCAACAGTCATCGGTATATCAACTGCAACAGTGCAATTTGCCGAAACTGCCACGAGATGAACATCCACATCGTCAAGGGACTGCTGAACGAATGCGCCCACCTTATCCAGCCTCTTTTTGAGGCATCCGACTTCTCCTTTGAGAAGTGTATGGAGTTACAAAGGAAGTATGACCGCTCGGAACCGTTGCCGCCATACAGTTGGCACGGAGCAAGGGGGCTTTTGTGTATGGCATCTGCAACGTCGTGGGTGCCTCTATCCCAAGAAATACGGATTCCGGGACATACATCCATGTAGGACCTGAGATAGGTGTGGCTTCTACCAAGGCTTTTACAGGACAGGTAACGGTGCTGATGCTGCTTGCCCTCTGCGTGGGACAGATGCGTGGTACTGTGGATGATGCAACCGTAGAGAGGATTGTCCGGGAGTTGAAGAACATGCCCCTATATATAAAAGATGTGTTGGGACTTGCTGACAAAATCAAGAACTTGTCGAAGATATACACCTATGCCCGCAACTTCCTTTATCTCGGTCGTGGGTACAACTACCCCACCGCCCTTGAAGGTGCGTTGAAGCTGAAAGAAATATCCTATATCCATGCGGAGGGTTATCCTGCTGCGGAAATGAAGTTTACGAACGAATTTCAACGGAATAGCTCTCTTTACAGTCTTTTCTGATGAGGTAAACACCTTCTTAAATGGATTCTTATTCTCTACATAGCCATCTTCCACAGCATTATTATATACCGCACGCAAGCGTTTCATATAGAAAGAGATTGTATTGGGAGCCAATTCCTTCGCTCTTAAATGATACTCATACGAAATAAGCATCTCCGAATCAATGTCATCAAAACAAACATCTACACCTTCTCTAAACTTTCTAAAACTGCTAAGGGTAGCTTGATATGTTTCACTTGTGCGATATTGTCCTTGTCTCCAGAGTTTAGCTATCATTTTCTCCATATACGAAAACAATGTAATTTCAAATGATTGCTTATGAAACTCATCTACAATCGTATCAACTGTAAATGGAGAATCTGAAATGGTCAATTTCTTTACAATACGATTGAAACACTTCTTGTCGTATTCTATATGGCTCTGTACATACTGTAAATAATTTACACGAGACGAGTCATCATCCTTAATGATAAGATCTTCCAACTCAGAATCCCATTCACTTTGAGTAATTCGGAAGTTCGTTGCAATTTGCCGAACTTTTCGCATATAAATCACTTGGTAGTATAGACTACCTGCTTTCCCCTCAATCGTAGAGGGTCTGAACTTTAATTTTATAGATACCATAGTATGTTCAATTTATCTTTGTTTTACAATAAGAGCCTTCTCTCAATTGCTTAAGGGAAGGCTCTTTAAATAACGGCTACGGGATATACAGCAATTGAAACTCTCTTTTTCTGCGGCGTTCGATGCTGGGTATTGGCTTGCCTTTATAGCAACGGTACGAGATATACTCCCCATAGATATTCCTGTCGCCGGACTCTATTTTCTTGATAAGGTTACTCTTCGGACGTTTGCCATAGCCCAGCAAGCGTGAATGTCCCACATTGTAAGCCAATACCGTTAGCAGCAGAGCATCTTTCCCATACTGTCGGAAATATTTGTATCGCTCCAATAGGTCGGCTCTGAGCAACGAATCGGCCTGTGCTTCGGTAATATCAGCTGTCAGGTTTTCTTGTGGAAGCAGTTTATGACCATAACCGATGTATGGATAGTGTTTCGCCGAGTGCCAGCCCTCAAACTCCTTGATAAGTGCTACCGCCTTGTCGAACAGTTCCGCTGAAATCTCTTTGGGCAGTGGTGGCGAAGAGTCGCCACCTCGTGTCTGTGCGTTGGCATATCCGCAAAGCAATGTCAGACATATAATCATCAACTTTATTCTCATAGATTCTCTTTTTGCGATTGGTTATGGCGGCAGACACCCGACAAGCGAGTGCCTGCCACCGTTGGTTAAGGATTGATGTTGATTGGAGTAACGATGGTTCCTATGGGAGTAATCGTATTACCTTCTGTGGTATCCTCTTCCTCCTTCGCCTCGTTATTGAATGTGAATGTGAGCTGATAGAGCTGGTCGTGATTGTCCTCGAAATAGACATCTATCGTCTGCTGATCCTCACACTCCGAGGTGTAGTACAGACGGAATACATCTCTGTCAAGCGGATAGCGGTCATTAGGCAGTAGCACCATACCGTCATCCATTCTCAATGTACCCTCGCCATCGGGCTGGAAATAACGGATTGTGTAGCGTGTATCGGAGAAATACCCCTCACGCACAATCTCGCAGCGTATCTCCGCTGTCTCGCCCTGCACTAATCGCTTGGGAACGGGCATTGTCTCAACCGTAAAAGGATAGGCTTGCTGAACATCGAGGTCATCCTCGCAAGATGTGAAGCCCAATACTGCGGTCATCATGGCACCGCAAACCATCATATAGGAAAATAACTTTTTCATAACGCATTTAATTTTAATTGATAATAAACTTTACACCTAAACCGAACTGAGTGCTGAACTTGCCGAGTGAGCCTCCCCAGAGGACACGCTCACGCACATTTGCAAGCAGGACAATACGGTCTGTTATATAACTCTCCAATTCAAGGGTAATGGCACCTCCATAGATGAAGGCATCCTTGGCAAGCAGCGTAGAGCCGTCGTGCAGCATCTTGTCGCCCCAATTCACCGTTTCGTAGCCTGCCAATGCAGAGCCACCGATGGAGAGGAAGAAGGTCTTTGTAGGATCAGACAGGAACTTCAGGTAGTAACCGCCCTCGGCTGTAAACTGGGCACGCGGAATGGATGTACCCCGATAGTCGTAGTTCTTGAGCAGATACTCTGCACCCACCACCCAGCGGTTAGCCTTCTTGGTATATCCCGACATCGCTATTCCCGTATAGTAGTTAAGCGGAGATTTAGAACCGTTTACAAAGCCTCCTCTGAGTTCCACACCCATCATCTTCGGGAGATAACGCTGGGCGTATGCCTGCCCTGGCGACAGGACAAGCGATACGACTGCAACAAGTAGAAACAGATACTTCTTCATAGTTACTTCACTTTAAGTTCGTTGATTACCTTTGCTCTTACGATATCCTCACTCTCCACGGTGAAGGTCTGGTGTCTGCCACCGCTCTTCTCGTGCATCTCCACCACAAGCACCTTATCGGCAGGGATGGTGAACTTGTCGAACACAAATACGGTACGCTCATCCTTGTTGCCCGCTACGGTTGTGGCATAGTTGTATGCACGCAGAGGAAAGATTACTTGCTCCTGAATGGCTGTGCGTTTCATCACCTTCTTATCCACAATCTTGAATGTCACAAAGTCCACCTCGTAAGGCACATTCGATGTGTTCTTCACCTGCGTATGGAAGTAGAGCAAACCATTGTGTGTGTAGAGTCCACGCAACAGATACTGGATGCCAAACGCCTTGCTGCCGATGTGCTTGATGTGGCGTTTGTTGTCCTTGTGAATAGCCTTGCTGATAAGATGTACCAACTTTGGTGACTCACTGCCAAGCTCCTGCAAATAGATGTCAAGAGCATTGTTGGGACGGTTTACCTCACTGCCATCGTGGATAAAGTCCTTCATCTCGATATTCAGGAGCAGAGGCTCATCCGAGTACTTCACATTGAATGTGTAGAAACTGCCACTCTCAGTAATCACCGACATATTGGTCTCATCGCGGAAGTTCTTGACTGTAGCCTTCACACGAATAACATTCTCTGAGCCATCGGCCTTGCCTGCGATAAGGTTAGGCGAGCCAAGATCCACATAGCGTACTGCCGCAGGGAAGATGATGTGAGTAGTCTTGTCGTATGTCACCTCCAAGCCGTAAGGCGGTATCATACGGTCAAAGGTCAGTTTCTTTGTCAAACCGTGATAGATGTCGCCATCCTCCTGCTGCGGATAGATGTCCGTAGTGAGGGTAACATCGCCGGCTACTGTGTTAGTTACTGCGGTTGAATCAACCGACTGTGCATTGGCACTTACAACGCCCATCGTGAGGGCAAGCATTACAAAAATCTTTTTCATGTCTTTAATGTTTTAATAGGTTATTGATTGTTTTGATAAAGCATCAGGGTATATCCTGATTTGAGGTGTACCTTCTCTTCACGCATCTTCTTGGAAATGTACTGCGACACGCCCTGTATGGCACCGCGACCTACTTCGGATAGCAGTTGGTCTCCGGCAGACTGGTTGGTGATGGATATGCTCGTTCCGAGGTTCTGTCCCAGATTTGCCGCCATCTCCTTTGCCGCACTCGCCTCCATGGAGCCGGGTATGAAGATTCCCGCCTGTCCGTCATTGTCGTGGACGGTAAGCTCTACGGGAATGATCGTTCCGTTATGCTCCACCTGAAGAATCTCGATGTCGAGCCTTTCGCCTTTGATGCTGCCTTCACCAGTGATAAGGGTGTTTCGTGGCAGTACATACTTCCCGACACGCATCGCCTCCAGGAGCCTGAGCCGCACACTCTGACCGCTGATGATTGTCTGGTCGCCATGCACACACGCCTTGATGGTGTTGCGTGTGTTCTGCATCGGTGCCGCACCTACGGCAGTGTTGAAACCGCTACCTACGGATTGTGCCATCCTTGCTATCATCACCGAGTCGTTCATAGGCTGAGCAAGCGCCGACACTACGGGAGTCGTTACATGACCTACGGGCTGTGCCTTCGCCTTGCCGCTTCGTGTGGTCGTCTCCACCTCCTCGGCTGCGCCCTCGGAGGTGGCGGCTGTATTGCCGGGCATATACTTCGCTGCAAGCTCGTATGACTTCTCCAAGAGTGCCATCTGGTCGGCATATGTCGGCTGGCTGTTCTGCTGTTGCGCCATCGACTGCTTCAACTCTTCAAGCTCCGCTTTCAGAGCCTCCTTTTCGGGATCTTCACGCGGCTCTTCGTAGAAACTACCGAGTGTGGCGTTGATGTCATTGTAAGCAGATGTGGATGTGGAAAACGAGTTACTGCGACTGCTACTGCCACTACGATAGGATGAACTGCTACCACCTGTATATCTTGGTTCCTCGGGTATCTCGACCACCTCTTCCTCCTCGTCATCGGTGGTCATTGCGGTGAAGTCCTCAAGGGTACGCATCTTCTGCTCCTGCTTGACACGCATATCCTCCAGTTCGTAGGCGGCAATCTTGTCAGCCTCGATGCCTGCACCTCGCGGATCGGGAAGTTCGGCGTTGAAGCCTACCTTCTGCTGTTCAGCCTGCACCTGCTCCTTTGATGGCTTGAAGATGAAGTACATGGAAACGAGGAATAAAAGTCCCATTCCGGCATATATAAGCCACTTCTTGATTTGCTCCTTTCTTTTTAGAGCATTTGCATCGTTACTCATAGCTCTCTGAATTAAATTGGTTAAAGAACTCTTCCATCTCCCGTATCTTCTCATCCGAGAGGCTGTCGGCAGGAGTTGCCTCCTCCTCGATAATCAGATTGGTGGCAGGCGGCTCACTTCTGACATACTCCTCATACCCGTAATCGGGAGCTGGCATAAAGATTACATAAAGGGCAAATCCCATATATGCCAGCAAGAGGCCGTAGATGATAAGGCGTTTGGTCTTCGATGTCTTGTTGTTCCAAGACTTGTTGATTGAATCCTTGATTTTCTGAATGTACTTTTTCATCGCTGTAAATGTTAATGGTGAATAATTAGGTTATCTGTCATAGACTCTCAGGTCCTTGTTCTCCACCACACGGAACGCCTCGAAGATGAATCCGTGAGGGTTGTTGTCGCTGCGTGTGGAGTTAAGCAGTCGCCCTTTGGTTACAAGGCTACGCTCGGTGATACTCTTCTCGCGGATGATGGATAGCCTTGCGTATGTCACCACCTCGTAGGGATAGTGGTTGAAGTTGCAGCTTATGCTATCCACCTCGATACGCTGCGATACATTGCCCGAGATGATACGGTTGTAATATCCCTGCTCCGCAAGGTCGCTGTAGTGCTCGTATGCCGAGCGGTCACTGAGGAACATAGCCCTCTGGATGTTACCCTCGATGGCACTCTTGTCGGGGGCAAGCGTAAAGAAGAGTTCGTGGAAACGCTTTACATGCTCCCTTGCCTCCACAGGACGGTTCTGCTCCAAGTCCTGCGAGAGAGCCAGCATCAGCGACTTGCCCTCGTCAAGGACATATATCTTCTGTCGTTGTGCCTCGGCAAAGCTGTATGCCTTCCAAAGCGAAAAGCCCACAAGTGAAGCACAGACAAAGAGGTAGGCAATGCCGAAGAAGCGTATCTGTCTGAAGCCGGTCTCGATGTTTTTAAGTGATTTGAATTCCATTTGAATACTGTTTAATAGGTTATCGTTTAAGTAATCTTCCTGCAATGTTGCCGATGGCGGCACCTGTCGCACCTGCTGCGATGCTTCCCGTGCGGCTCGCTGTCTGTGCTACGTTCCTGCCGTAGTTACCTGCACCGCCGCCTGCCTGGATTATCCAGTTGGCCACTGTCGGAATGGTGAAATATCCGATGATGCCGATAATGAGGAAGGTGATATAGACCGCATTCGACCCGTCAGGGATGAAGTTGGGATCGGACAACTGCTCGATGTCCTTCTGTAACATCAGTACCTGTATGCGTGCGAGGACGCTGCTGAAAAGGTCGCTCACAGGTAGCCACAGATAGATGCTGATGTATCGGACAAACCACTGCGTGAGAGAGGCATGGAAGCCGTCCCAACAGGATATCGCAAAGGATATGGGCCCGAGTATCGAGAGGACGATGAGGAAGAATGTTCTCAGCGTATCTATGACAAGTGCTGCGGCATTGAACATCAGCTCCAACAGTTCACGGAAGAAGTTCTGAACAGCCTTTTTCATATTGTACATAGCACGGTCCACATACATTCCGCAAGCCTCAATCGCATCCAACGCTCCCAGCTCATCGAGTTTGTTGTCAAAGGACTCCTTATCCACAAGGTAGGCCGTTTCGGGATTGCGTTTCATCGCCTCAAACTCCAGCTTGTCCTTCTGTCTGCGATACTCGTTCATATCGAAGGTCTGCGTTTCAAGGATTCTGTGCGTTCCCGTCACGATGGGCGACATCACGCTGTTTAGCGTACCCAACACCAATGTCGGGAAGAACATGATACACAATCCGAGAGCAAAGGGACGCAGGAGCGGAAAGACATCTATAGGTTCGGCTCTTGCCAACGACTGCCAGACACGATAGGCGACATAGAAGAGAGCACCCAATCCGGCAACTCCTTTGGCGACACCCGTCATCTGCGAACAGAGGGGCATCATATCCACATACAGACTCTGGAGTATCTGATGCAGATTGTCAAAGTTTACTGCTAATAGTACCATAGTCGTAGGGTTTCAGGTTTACCAATAGCGTTCACTTGGTGAGCCGTAGAGGGACATCACACGGTCAACATCGTTTTGCTTCTTAGCTCTTAGGTAGGATACCCCGATGTTCTTGTTGGTGTAGTACTGCACAAGCCCACGGTATTGGACCATCTCGCTGTAACACTTGTCGATGATATCCATACGGTCCTTGTCGCTCATAGAGAGTCCGTTCTCATTGACCACCGATTTAAGGTCATTCAAGAGGTGGGCACTCTCTTCGATCAGTTTGGTATAGCCCAGAGCAATGGCACTGAGTTCCTCCACCGTGAAGTAGGGGTCGTTGAGCATACGCTCGAAGCTGTTCACATAGATGTCGGTGATGTCGCCTACAAGCAGGATGGTCTGCTGTACCTTGCGTGCATCGCGGACAAGGTTCTTCACCTTCTTCAGAGCATCGTAGTACTCCTTGCCCTGCTTATAGATCTTTACTGTCTCCTGGAAGTTCTGAATCATCGTACTTGCCGTAGAGGATGTATGCACGATGTTCTTCGTGGCATTGATAATGCCTTGTGCGAGGTTGCCGGGGTCTGTCACCACCCACTGCGCCCTCGATGTCTGGCTGACAAAGAGAGCCACCAGACAGAGCATAAAAATTTTCAATCTCATACTGTTACGAATTAAAGGGTGAATAAATGGGTTACTTACTTCGCTTGCTCTCGGCAAGCTGCTTGATGGCGAGTTCGATATTGCCGTCCAACTTCTCGGTGAGCCGCTGCAACTCCAGCTTCTCGGTCTCCTCGGTGGTGTAGCAGTAGTACTCTTCGGGAGATACCTCCGTGGCATAGACTGCCGACTGTGCTCCGCCAAGACCTATCCACACCTCCTTGTACTTCCTGCCGGGAGCATTGGAGAGGTTGATGGAGAGAATCTGTGCACGCTCCTTGTCGGTGAGTCCGAGCAAAGCCTGTATCTCATCGAACTTGTTCACATACTTACGCTGGTCGAGAAGAATCTTGCAGTCGCTGTTGTTGATGATGGTACCCTTGACGATAGAGGAAGAGATAATGTCCTCGACCTCCTGCGTTACCACGACCGCCTCGCCGAAGAACTTACGCACTGTCTTGAAGAGGTACTTCAGGTACTCGGCCATGCCCTCCTTGCTGATGGCTTTCCAAGCCTCCTCCAAGAGAATCATCTTACGGATGCCCTTCAATCTTCGCATTTTGTTGATGAAGGTCTCCATAATGATGATGGTCACTATCGGGAAGAGCACCTTGTTGTCCTTGATGTTATCCAGCTCGAAGACGATAAACCGCTTGTTCAAAAGGTCCAGCTGCTTGTCGGAGTTTAGGAGGAAATCATACTCGCCACCTTTGTAGTAAGGCTCCAAGACATTGAGGAATCCCCACACATCGAAGTCCTTCTCGCGTGTACGCTTCTCTTTAAGTATCTCCTGATACTCGTCACGGATAAACTCATAGAAGGTGTTGAACGATGGCTTGATGCTCTTATCAGCACGAATACGCTCCAAGAAGAGGTTCACGGCATTGGAGAGTGCCACCTCCTCGGCTCTCGTCGGTGGTTCATCGTCCCTTTTCCACAGCGTGAGGATAAGTGTCTTGATGGACTCCTTCTTCTCAATGTCGAACACTCCGTCCTCGACATAGAAAGGATTGAAGGCTATCGGATCACTCTCCTCGTAGGTAAAGTAGATACCGTCCTCGCCACCTGTACGGGCATTGATAAGGTTACACAACCCCTGATAAGAGTTACCCGTATCGACAAGCAGCACATGCGTACCCTGCTCATAGTACTGCCTTACCATATGGTTGGTGAAGAAGGACTTCCCACTGCCCGAAGGACCGAGGATGAACTTGTTGCGGTTGGTGATGATACCACGCTTCATAGGCAAATCCGAAATATCCAGATGGATAGGCTTGCCCGTCAAGCGGTCCACCATACGCATACCGAACGGAGAGAGCGAATCCTGTCCTGTGGTCTCCTCAATGAAGAGGCATACTGCCTGCTCGATAAAGGTGTAGAAGGACTCCTCGGCAGGAAAGTCACCTGCATTGCCTGGTATAGCCGCCCAGAATAAGGTAGGTGTATCCACCGTATTGTGTCGAGGCTTGGCCTCCATCAAGGCGAGCTGACTGCCTACATCGTTCTTCACACGCTTGAGTTTCTCTCGGTCATCGCTCCACGCGAAGACATTGCAATGGGCACGGATAGCCGTCAGCCCCTGGCTGTGTGCCTCGTTCAGGTACTCCTCAATCCATTCGCGGTTAATCTGGTTTGAGCGGCTGTAGCGTGATAGCGAGTGCATATTGCGTGCTGTCTGCTCGAACTTACGCAGCATCTCCGCAGAGTCATCGATGAAGAGGTACTGGTTCACGATGTGGTTGCAGGTGAGCAACACTCCGATAGGTGCGGCAAACGAGAGGCGGCAATCGCTACGGTCTGTCGAGAGACGCTCGTAACGGCTGTCGGTAGCCACGCTTGTCGGCAGGTCTTCGGGATCGGAGAGCGTATGCAGGCAGAGGTAGTTGTCGCCAATCTTCATCTCGCCAGCTCCGAGGGTGATGTCCTGCAAGCAGGTGGTATCCTCCTGCGAGAGCGAGAAATACTTCTCGATGATGCCCACAGTTGACTCCGTGCCTGTAATCTCATCGCCCGTAAGACGAGTGAGCGTGATGAATCCGCTGTCGTTGATGATACGCTCGAACTGCTCGCAACACTCCAGGAATCGGCTTACCGCCTCCTTATCCTGCATCTCTTTCGGGATGATGAAGCCACGGGTAAGGGCATTGAAACTGCTGGTCGTGCGGCTATGCTCCTTGGTGGTCTTGGTGAGGAACAGATAACAAGTGTGCTTCAGGTAAGGACGCTCATTGAAATGTCGCTCGAAAGAGCGGCTGAGGAAACTGAGGTCTTCCTTCTGCAACTCGGGTGTGTAGCTCTCCTCAATGAAGAAGTCCTGCTTATGCACGATACTGTAGTTCGGCAAGACCTTGACCGCCTTGGCCCACGCCGAGTGTATCGCCTCATACTCCGCCTGTGTGACGGTGAAGAGTTCGGGAAGCTCCACACGATAGCAGACCGTGATGTCGGCATCCTTGCTGATGATGCAGTCGTGTTCAACCGACAGAATCGGGAACTTGCTTTCGAGGGTAGCTGCTTTCATTACATTTCTCATGACTTTCTGTTTTTGAGGTTAGGAATAATCAATCGCAAGAATCGCTTGCGGTTGATGATGTAGCGGGGATGGTTCTTTGCAGCCTGCATCTTCATCAAGCCCCACTCGCCATACTTGGCATTGAGGTGGAAGGTCGCCCAGACAAGTACCGAAGCGGAGATGACTCCCAGTGCGATACATATCCATTGGTTCACGCCTGCCATATACAGCACCATAAAGGCTATGAGTATGGCGAGCAGACCGCCGGCGAAGATGAAGAGGTATTGGCTGCGTAGCCCCTTGAACTCGGGGCTACGACCAATCCCTTTATTGATTTGATAGACCGCCATATTAGAGGAAGAATGAACGTAAGATGGTGGCGGCTACAATGAGGAAGATACAGGCGCCGAACCAAGAGGCTGCGGTCTTCGAGGTGTCGGGGTCACCCGAAGAGAACTTCGAATAGACCTTCACGCCACCGATGAGACCGACTACGGCTCCCACTGCGTAAATCAACTTGGTACCCGGATCAAAATACGATGTTACCATGTTGGTAGCCTCGGTGATACCTGCGATACCGTTACCCTGTGCGTAAGCACCTACTGTTGCAAGCATAAATGCTGCTGCGAATAATACTTTTTTCTTCATACGTCGAAATGTTTTTTAGTTATACAAAAAGTGATTTCGACTGCGAATATATAATGGTTAATCCATTGATTTTCAAATCGGTCTATACACGTCATAACGTGTCATCAGATGTCATAGTTAGGGCGTTTGGAGGGGTGGATTTTGGGGTGAGAAGAGGGACAAGAAGGCTTGTTTGAAGGATGGAATTTCAACCTTATATTGTCGGGTTAAGCGGGCGAAAACTTCCAAAAATCACAAGTTTTTGCCAGCTTTCAACCCAATCATAAGGTGAAAACCTATTTGATTATCTGACAATGGATTGTGTTATATTATATATTTAACGATTTTTATAGCTTTAGTTCAGCTGTATTAGAGAAAAAAGCATTATCTTTGCATGTTAAACAAGAAATTGTAATGTTATGAAACGTCTGCTCATAAAGAATTTCGGCCCTATAAAGGAGGCTAATCTCACATTAGGGCAAGTCAATATAATCACAGGTATGCAAAGCTCTGGAAAGAGTTGTGTACTTAAGACTGCGTGCTATTGTTCTTGGGTAGAGAAACGATTGGAACTCACCCAGAAAGTCAATGGTTTTGGCAAGGATAGTGCATTTATTGATATTATGGCAGACTACTATAAGATGGCTGGCTATATTCAAGACAATACATACATTGAATATGAAACCCGCCATTTGAAATTCAGTTATGACCATTCATCTAAAAAGTTCAAGAATACGTGGAAATCCAAGAGGTGGGAATATAAACGACCTAAAGTAAGTTATATCCCTGCTGACAGAAATTTGGTGGCCGCAATTCCTGGTTGGAGTTCATTATCAATGGATGGAAATATGATTGAGTTTATGTCGGATTGGGACAAGGCTCGCAGATTTGTCAAGAAAGAAGAAAACTTCCTTGATTTGGGTATGTCATATTCTTACGATAGTCAATCTAATTCTGACAAAATCCAATTAGAAAACGGAAAGCCTTTAATGCTTAGAGAGAGTTCAAGCGGTGTTCAATCGCTTCTCCCAATGTATGTTCATTTGGATTATCTTGTAAACGGTCAATACAAAGATCGTAATGGAAAAATATCATATGACCAAAAGGAAGAGCGCAAGAACTTACTATCTACAATATATAACAAATTTAAGAGCAAGGAGGAAGGTGCACACTCCGAAACCGTCACGATAGAAGGATATGATTATAATTTTGTGAGCAAGGAAGAAGCTAATCGTTTCAAGTCTATGTACTACAATTACATCAATGTGGATCATAGCGAAATATTCCTTGAGGAGCCAGAAGATAATCTATTCCCTCCTACGCAATGTAAGTTTGTAAATTGGTTGTTAGATACTATTGGAGGACATAATGATATGTTGTTTATAGCAACTCATAGTCCATATGTTCTTAACCAACTTATAAAAGTTTCTCCAGAAGGAATGAACGTGTTGTTTACATATCCTTCCAATGATGCTGAAAGGTCATATTGTGTAAGACAATTAAGCGAAGAGGAAATTCATGAAATATATGACAATGGAGTAGATATGTTCTTTAATTTCGAGTTGTACGTATGAAACAGAACAAACTACTACATGTAATGCCTGAATGCTTCGTTGATACCAACCTTATAGAATATCTGCTGAACGCTGGAGTCAATCACCAGCATTGTTGTTCTAAGGTTGTAGGTCAATTAAAGTCAACTTTTGCAGATAAGTTTGCCATCGGGATTATTGATAAGGATAAAGTTCAACTTGGTTATATCCAAGAATGTGATGTCATAGCTCAAACTGAACACTTGACATTGATGAAACATCGTGAGCGCCATCAATATCTTATTACAATAGCACCTGCAATAGATAAGTTTGTTTTAGATTGCGCTCAAGAGCAAATGGTTGATGTCAAGGCTTTTGGTTTGCCAGATGAATTAAGGAGATTTACCGACGAAACTAAAAGGGTATCTTCAAACTCTGATCCTCGCTTTAAGTCTTTATTTGCAGCAATTAAGAATAACAACGAAATGCAATCTCTTAAAATGGCATTAAAGTATTTATGCGAGAATCAATACTCTTCAGATAGTACATATCTAAGAGAGTTATTTGTCGTTCATTAAGAGAGAACTTATAGTATTCACCTGTAAGAAGTTACTAATGACAAAAAAGAAATTGCCCGTTCGTTTTACGGGTCAGCACTTTACTATTGATAAAGTGCTAATAAAAGATGCAATAAGACAAGCAAATATAAGTAATCAGGATACGGTTTTAGATATTGGGGCAGGCAAGGGGTTTCTTACTGTTCATTTATTAAAAATCGCCAACAATGTTGTTGCTATTGAAAACGACACAGCTTTGGTTGAACATTTACGAAAATTATTTTCTGATGCCCGAAATGTTCAAGTTGTCGGTTGTGATTTTAGGAATTTTGCAGTTCCGAAATTTCCTTTCAAAGTGGTGTCAAATATTCCTTATGGCATTACTTCCGATATTTTCAAAATCCTGATGTTTGAGAGTCTTGGAAATTTTCTGGGAGGTTCCATTATCCTTCAATTAGAACCTACACAAAAGTTATTTTCGAGGAAGCTTTACAATCCATATACCGTTTTCTATCATACTTTTTTTGATTTGAAACTTGTCTATGAGGTAGGTCCTGAAAGTTTCTTGCCACCGCCAACTGTCAAATCAGCCCTGTTAAACATTAAAAGAAAACACTTATTTTTTGATTTTAAGTTTAAAGCCAAATACTTAGCATTTATTTCCTGTCTGTTAGAGAAACCTGATTTATCTGTAAAAACAGCTTTAAAGTCGATTTTCAGGAAAAGTCAGGTCAGGTCAATTTCGGAAAAATTCGGTTTAAACCTTAATGCTCAAATTGTTTGTTTGTCTCCAAGTCAATGGTTAAACTGTTTTTTGGAAATGCTGGAAGTTGTCCCTGAAAAATTTCATCCTTCGTAGTTCAAAGTCGGGTGGTTGTCAAGATGATTTTTTTGGTTTGGTGTCGTCTTTTTTTAAGCTGCCGCATAACGGCTGGCAAATTGGCGATGGAGCCGACTTTTAGCACAAATGTTGAATAGAATTACTAATCTTCAACATTGCACAAAAGTTCAATAGAAGTACTTCACCGGCTCTATTGCCAATTTGTTTGTTATGTGCCGTTTTATTCCATTTTATACATTTAACAATTGCTGAAACGTAAAGTCGGGTTTAAACATTTCAATTTCGTTTTGAGTTGATTCTTCTTGTGCTTCTTTGCCATAGATAAACATTTGCTGTTCATAATTTTTAACAGCCTCTTCAATGCTATTAAATTTTCCATCGGCTAGATTATCAGACAATATCAAGGCATCCACCAACCCACTATTTACTCCCTGCCCTGCAAAAGGCGGCATCAAATGTGCGGCATCCCCAATCATTGTTATGGGTAATGGGCGCTTGCTTTTCCAAGGCTTTTCTAAAGGAAATATCCGTGTAGCCAATCCTACAAATGACAACGTCGTATGAATCAATTCTTTGTAGCGTTCGTCCCAATCGGAAAATTCTTTCAGAAGAAAATCAACGACACTATTTCTGTTTTGAAAATCTACCTGCGTTTGGTTTTTCCATTCATCAGGTGTTTTAAAACTTATTCCAAAATGCAATGCACCATTATTATTGGGGTTAGCAAATAATAAATTACCTTGGTGAGATGCCATTAGCCGGTTTCCATTGCATAGCTGAAAAAATCCAGGACAGTTTATCTCTGGTTGATGAATATCGGCTTGTATATTGAAAGTACCTGTTTCTTCAACTTCCGTGTCGGTAACAAATTTTCTTACCTTGGACATCCCGCCATTGGCAAGAATAACCAAATCTGCTGTTTCACTCGGTTTATTCTCAAAAGTTAGTGTCCACTTCTTCTTACCAGGTTCAAGCATAACAAGTTTTCTATCCCAAATAACCGTGTCGTTTTCTAAACTATTCAACAAGATAGCCCTTAAGTCATTTCTGTTTATTTCAGGATTGTCAAATCGATTTTCGGGCTTTACATTTTTTGTGGATAAAATATTGCCTTTTTTATCAGCAATATTTACACCCATTGGTAAGGCTAAGTCATAATAAGTTTGTAACAATCCCGCTTTTTTCATTGCTTCCTGACCTGAACCTTTGTGTAGGTCAAGGGTTCCACCAAAAATTCTTGCCTCTCGGTCGTTGTCTCTTTCGTAAACTGAAACGTCTATGCCGTTTTGCTGTAATAATTTTGCCATAGTCAGTCCAACGGGTCCACCACCAATTATTGCAACGTTCTTATCACTAAGTAAATTCATTTGTTTGTCTGTATCTATTCGCATTGTCATTCAAAAATGGCCCATAACAATGGCTCGGCGAATTGGCGAAGTAGCGAAGCTGTATCGAAGATACAAAAGCGGAGCTATTTAGCCAAGTCGCTTGTTGTAAGCAGTCCGCGAAGCGGCGGCTTACGGCAAGCGACGTAAGTCGCCGAGCCATTGTTAGCAAGGAGCGCAGCGGATTGCTAACAACGGTTTGCAGCTATACGCAGGCAGGGATTTTTACCACTAAGCTACCTACGATGAACTGAACTTTAAATTTACCACTTTCCTGTCTTACGAAGCACGAACCCCCTGCTTGCGTATAGGTGATGTTATGCGGTCGGCTTTCATTTTCTCTTCTTTCTCGTTAATTTGTCAAGCAAAGTTACTAAATTTGCAGTCAAGCAATTTCAATTTTTGAATTATGTATTTCAGCAGACCTTGGACTTCTATCTAAGTGATAGGCAGTCCTGAATAAATTCCAATCAATCTTTTAGGGCAAGACAATCAGTCTATGCTTTGTGTGTGCTGTCATTTTTTTTGATGGCATTGCTTTGTCGTAGTTGCTCTGTCGGGTAATACTGTCTATTCACTTCTCTGCGATTTGAATTCAAGTATTAGAATTCAGTAAGGCAAGAATCATAATGCACGAGGCATTACGATACTTGCCTTACTTGTTAATTGGAACTGCGAATCCATATAAAAAAACGCTGGCACCACGATTCACATCGGAGTGCCAGCCAACATTGTTTAACACTTAAAATTTTAAATTATGTATCAGTACTAAGCATACTTATTTATATCGAACGACTTGATTTTGCTTGCTTTCCTGCGTTTAGGCAGAGGATTTCCATTAGCATCCAAACATTCTTGGAGCAACAGATTTACTTTATCTTCATTGCTTACCTTATTGACAAGGAAGTCCAATATCACCGTATTAGCCAACTTATGATGGATGGTTGATGCTGCACGAATAGACTTCTGCTCGTCAGGATTATCTGAGTTTAGCACATCCACAAGGTTGTTCATATCCTCATATGTTAAGGACTTGTCAAAGTCCGAATCAGGTATCACTCCTTCAGGCTCCATCAACTCACGTTTATCCTCTTCGGTCAAACCCTTTTGAGGCTCAAAGTTATCCTCCACATCATCAGGATTGACATCCTTATCTACAGGAAGTTCAACCTCTTTCAAAGGTAAAGAACGGGTCGGAATCTTCCGGTCAGCTTCAATATCGTTATAATATATGATATTGGACTTTCCCATTACCTCATTCGGATCATCATCAACAGGAGGACTCTCTTCAACCTTTTGAGGCGTTACTGTTTGGATTGGTTTAGGCTTTTCCGTAGGCAAATCCTTACCGTATATTTTCTTACGCCTTTCACGCTTGGCTTTTTCAGCCATTCGCTTCTTTCGGTACTTCCATAATCTGACACGAGCCATGCGTGCCCAGTTATGCAGTTTGTCCCACAAACCATATATCTTGCGACAAAACAGGAATACCCACAGACGATAGAATACCACCAAGGCACATAAGACCTTTACTGCGAAATACATCTTTGCTTCCATAGCTAAAAGAGTTTAGTTTTACTATCCTCAAAAATCTTATTGATAGTCGTCGCATTTTCAGCAATATGGTCTTTGATAATTCTACTGACATAGCCTGCCATACTCGTATCTGGTGCGGCAATTGATAAAAATCGCTTCATACATTCATGACTACTTCTATCAATATAGACCTGGACGCGATTTTTCATCATATAACTACCAAGGAATCTCTTTTTATATTCCGCTTTATCAATTCCTTTTGCAGAAGAAGTATCTTCAGATAGCGAAGGATTCTCTACAAGAGCAACTATGGTCTGTTGCTTCACCATAGGAATATTAGTTCCCTGATGATTTTTGTATCGTACAAATCGACTATAGATATACTTTACGATAACGTTTGCTGTTACCAAATAACAAGCTCCTGTTGTGATATTTACTATTGTTTCAATCATAACTAAAATGGTTTTAATGGTTTGTAATACTCTTTATTATATAACTCGTTAATCTCATCCCAGTGTTGCTGCAAATGTTCCACAAGGATATTACTGATGTAACCTGATACACTCATATCGGGAGCGATGACAGGCAACACCCGTTTGATGCAGTCCGCCACTTCGCGATTGATATATACATGCGAGCGGTTTGAGGCAGGTATATTCACAAGATACCTATCTTTATATGTACCGGTCTCTTCACGCTTCTTTCGTGGCTTGGGGGTACTCGGCTTTGAGGCTACCGCCTCAGTACCTTCGTCCGAATCTGTATCCGAATCCTCGGTCTCAATGACCTTCGGCTCTTGATAGTTCGGTCTCTCCCTGCCAAAGACAGGGATATCACCGACCATAATGTCTTTGAGCATATCCTCATTGACTTCTACTTTCTTCTTAGCCATAACTATTTCAGTTTAAGTTTCACAATCAGCTCATCGGCCAATTCTCCGATACCACTGCCCTTAAGAAGTTTCGCAGGAGGCGGTAACATCGTGCAACGGAAGAATGACTTTTTCGCGTGGGTAATCTCCTTTTCATACCTGCATAGGTCAGGCAGAGTGGAATCGAGAACGGATAGGTTCAACTCTCCCATAATCTGCGAGTAGGTCTTCAACACATCCGTATTGCTACGCTTCTTGAGCCTGTTCCAGAAGAAGATGATATCTTTAAGGGGAATATCCTTCTGACTCTTTGCATAGTCCAATACGGTGGTGGCAAAGGATAGCGTACTCTGCATCACAATCAAATCGGGAATTGAAGGTGTAAGCACATAGTCCATATTAACTATGGTACGGAATACACCCGTTGATTGTACCGTTCCCGGCAGATCTACAAAGACAATATCCAAGTTCTCCTTCTCGGCAAGCTTGTCTGCCGCCTCTCTTGCCTTTTCTGCCGTAGAGCCGATAATGGGATATGCTCTCTTTTGTCTGCGCTCCCATTGCTTCTCCACGAGCTGCTGATGATAGGGACTTGCCGAGATAGCCTTCTTGTCACGCTCACGCATACGCACGAGGCTGTGCTGCGGAGAATCGCAGTCGATGATTGCAACATTAAGGTCTTTCTCATAGTGAAGGTAGCTGGCGAGTACTACCGTAAGGGCTGACTTACCAACCCCGCCTTTCTGGTTGCTGATAGCAACTAATAGACACTCTTTACTCATAATACTTAAAATTTAAATTGTTATAAATAGGTTATCTATCTCTTCCAATATCCCGTGAACACTTCCTTCCAACTATCTATTAGCGGTTGTTTCCACTATCGGAATCTTCCGTTGTTCCGACCATCGTAGCAACTGTTATCGGATACTTCCGACTATCCAACCACTACTGGTCGGTATATTGGTCATGACCTTCCGTTAACTGTCATATCCGACATTGCTTCCAACTATCCAACTGTTCACGGAAGCAACCGACAGTGTGACCATTATTCCGTTATCGGAGGGTAATTTCCAACCGTTCACACCGCAAAGAAATAGCTAAAAATTTGAATAATCACTATGTCGTCAAGCCTCTGACTACACATGTCATCATATGTCACCACATAGCATATAACTCTCTATTTACCAATAGAATACACCTGTCTAACTTTGCACCCGAAAGGTCTATGGACGCACGACGAACGGAGTTTTCGGATGCTTCTCTCTGAGGGGAACGGCGACAGCCAATTTTACGAAGGAAAATTCATGTTCAAGCGAACATAGCAAGTTGTGTTTTGAGGCACCCGAAATATTTTCGGGCACTCAAAACAACTTGCCACTCGCCTGACGGCTCGGGGAGGGATTCACTCCAAAGTCGTGAATCCATAGCAGAAGTTAGTAACCAATAAAATGTAAAAGTATGCAGACGAACAACAGGAAAAACCAAAGAAAAGGTGTAGGCAGGAAACCGAAATTAGATCCAGCTATACATCGCTATGTGGTCCGATTGACATCGGAAGAGAACGGACACTTCGACATCCAGTTCCAAAAATCAGGATTCAAGGAGAGATCGAAATTTCTAAAGGCTCTAATCTTCGAGCGTGAAGTAAAGGTAGTAAAACTCGACAAGGCGGCGATGGATTATTACATACGCCTGACGAATTTCTACCATCAGTTCCAAGCCATCGGTAACAACTACAACCAGACGGTGCGAGCCGTGAAAGCCAACTTCGGGGATAAGCGGGCATTTGCCCTTGTCGCCAAATTGGAGAAAGCCACACTGGAGTTGGTAGTGCTGAGCAAACAGATTATCGCCCTCACACGCGAGTTTGAGGAGAGGCACTTGAACCGTAAAAGCGGAGTTTGATATGGTGGCTAAGATCAACAGAGGAGCTTCACTCTACGGAGCCATCATCTACAATCAGCAGAAGGTAAACGAGGATACGGCACGCATCATAGCGGGCAACCGTATGATTACCGATTCTCTCTACGACCCTGACAGGATTGTCCGGCAGACGATGTTCGCCTTTGAGAGTTATCTCGCTGCCAACCGCAACACCGAGAAGCCTATCCTGCATATATCGCTCAATCCTACACTGGACGACAATCTTACCGACAGTCAGTTTGCGGATTTGGCAAGAGCCTATATGCAGAAGATGGGCTACGGCAACCAGCCCTACATTGTCTATCTCCACGAGGACATTGACCGCAGACATATACATATAGTATCTACCTGCGTGAATGAGAACGGTGAGAAGATAGACGATGCTTACGAATGGAACCGCTCGATGAAGGCGTGCCGAGAGTTGGAGCAGATGTTCGGACTCAAACAGATTGCCGACAAACGCAGGGAGTTGTTGGAGCCATATCTCAAGAAAGCGGACTACACCCGTGGCGATGTAAAGCAGCAGGTATCGAACATTCTCAAGAGTGTCTTTACCTCGTACCGTTTCCAATCCTTCGGCGAGTACAGTGCCATGCTCTCATGCTTCAACATCGAGGCAAAGCAGGTCAAGGGCGAGTTCGACGGCAAGCCCTATTCGGGTATCATCTACACAATGACCGATGACAACGGCAAGCCTATCTGTACGCCAATTAAGTCCTCGCTTATCGGCAAGCGTTTCGGCTACGAAGGTGTGGAGAAGCGTATCGCCTACAATGCTCAGGAGTTCCGAGCGAAGAAGTGGCAACCCAAAATCCGCAATGATGTGGCTTTGGCAATGCACGGCTGTCGTGGCAACCGCGAGGAGTTCGTGCGTCTGCTTGGCAGCAAGGGCATTGATGTGGTGTTCCGCGAGAACGATGCAGGTCGCATTTACGGTGTCACCTTCATAGACCACCACAATCGTGAGGTCTATAACGGCTCCCGTCTGGGTAAGGAGTTCTCGGCAAACAACTTCGAGAAGCTATTCAACTCGCAAGGCGACATTCCATGGACCGATATGCCGCAAGGTTTCTCCGAGAGCCAAAGTCTCTCATCGGCAGACCTTGAATCGGGATTGGAGCAAGCCTTCGGAATCTTCTCGTTTGATGCTCCTGCAAATGATCCGCAGGAGGAGATGCTCGCCAAGCAGTACCAGAAGAAAAAGAAGAAGAAAAAACGCCGTTCACGTGGCATATCGTAAACGAATTTCACTAACCATTAAAACGAATTTATTATGCAACAGGAAGATGATTTGAGAGGATTGGCAAAGGTCATGGAGTTTATGCGTGCCATATCCATAATATTTATTGTAGTACATATCTACTGGTTCTGCTATCAGGCCATCGTGGATATGGGTATCAACATCGGAGTGGTAGACAAGATTCTGCTCAACTTTCAGAATACGGCAGGGCTGTTCAGCAACCTGCTTGTGACAAAGGTGTTCGCCATCATATTCTTGGCTCTGTCGTGCCTCGGTACAAAGGGCGTGAAGAATCAGAAGATGACCTGGCAGAAGATTTACGCGACCTTCCTTGGTGGTCTTGTACTCTTCTTTATGAATTGGTGGTTGCTCGCCCTGCCGTTCTCGCCAATCGTGAATATGGTTATCTATACGGCTACTATGACTATCGGATATATCCTCCTTCTTATGTCGGGAGTATGGATTAGCCGTATGTTCAAGCATAACCTAATGGAAGATGTCTTCAATGTGGCCAACGAGAGCTTTATGCAGGAGACACGTCTTATGGAGAACGAGTATTCGGTAAACCTGCCTACGAAGTTTGTCTATCAAGGCAAGGAATGGGACGGTTGGATAAATGTCGTGAATCCGTTCCGAGCAACCATTGTATTGGGAACACCGGGTAGCGGTAAGTCGTATGCCGTAGTGAACAACTACATCAAGCAAACCATAGCCAAAGGCTTTGCCACATACATCTACGACTACAAGTTTGATGACCTCTCCGTTATTGCCTACAATGAGTTGTTGAAGAACATAGACAAGTACAAGGTAAAGCCGAGTTTCTATGTTATCAACTTTGATGACCCACGTCGCTCGCACCGCTGTAATCCCATCAACCCTAAGTTTATGGTTGATATCAGCGATGCCTATGAGAGTGCGTACACGATAATGCTCAACTTGAATAAAACGTGGATTCAGAAGCAGGGCGACTTCTTCGTGGAATCTCCGATTATCCTTTTGGCTGCGATTATCTGGTACCTGAGAATCTACAAGGACGGTAAGTATTGTACCTTCCCTCATACGATAGAGTTCCTTAACAAACCGTATGCGGATATCTTTACGATTCTGACCTCATATCCTTCATTGGAAAACTACCTATCTCCATTTATGGACGCATGGAAAGGTGGTGCTCAAGATCAGCTCCAGGGCCAGATTGCATCTGCAAAAATTCCGCTTTCGAGAATGATTTCTCCGCAGCTCTATTGGGTGATGACGGGCGATGATTTTACCCTCGACTTGAACAACCCCAATGAGCCGAAGATACTCTGCGTAGGCAATAATCCCGACCGCCAGAATATCTACTCTGCGGCACTCGGACTATACAACAGCCGTATCGTGAAGTTGGTGAACAAGAAGGGTCAGTTGAAGAGTTCCATCATCATTGACGAGTTGCCGACTATCTATTTTCGTGGTATTGACAACCTCATTGCCACAGCACGAAGCAACAAGGTGGCGGTATGTCTCGGTTTTCAGGATTACTCGCAGTTGGCTCGTGACTATGGCGACAAGGAGGCGAAGGTTATCCAAAATACGGTGGGTAATATCTTCAGCGGACAGGTGGTAGGTGAAACAGCCAAAAACCTTTCGGAGCGTTTCGGCAAGATACTCCAGCAGCGCCAGTCGGTATCTATCAACCGTCAGGACACATCTACCTCCATCAACACGCAGTTGGACTTCCTTATCCCTGCCTCGAAGATTTCCAACCTCTCACAAGGTACATTCGTGGGTAGCGTGGCGGATAACTTCGGAGAAGAGATTGACCAGAAAATTTTCCACTCACGCATCATCGTGGATAGTGCAAAGGTAAGTGCCGAGACAAAGGCATACAAGAAGATTCCTATCGTCAATGAGTTTAAGGACGAGAACGGCAACGACATCATGCAGGAGCAGATAGAGCGTAACTATTCCCGTATCAAGGACGAAGTTGAGCAGATCGTACAAGATGAAATAGAACGAATCAAGGCTGATCCAGAGTTGCGTAAACGATTGTTGCCAGACGAGAAGGACGAAGAGGATAACGATTAGAATCTGTATCCTATTTCTTACCGCAAAGGTTGTCCCGTGCCTTTCGGATTGAGCAAGGTCAAGCCCTGTGGGTGTCGTGGAAAAATCATCCTCGCCCCACGGGGCTTGCGGTATTTTTCCCGCCAACCTTGCACAATCCTGCCCGGAACAGTCAAGGCGGTAAAGAAATAGAATACAGTGCTTCGCCTGTAATATGTATAACTTAAATAATGATAGCCGATGATTAGAATGACATTATCAGAGTATCTCCGCAAACCAAAGGATTATCGTGGAGAATGGACCACAGAAAGATGGGATTTACCCAACTGGGAAGAAGAACGCAAGAAGTATATGGGCAAGCGTACACTTATGACAAATGTAGATGGTGCTACCTGCTTGGTTGTCGAAGGTCTCAGCCTTGAGATTATTGATGACACAGATTGGAAGAAACCCGATGCAGTCAGAAAAGAAATCAGTCGCCAATGCTTGAAGTTCTTTACAGAGCGAGGTATCGAGCCTCACTATGCCGATTGCCTTATCCGTTGGAAAGACAACTATGATACGATTGAAGTGCGTATCGCTGTCGGAATGGATTCCGACACAGAAAAAGACGATGACATTTTCTTCTATTGCGATACGCTGGAAGATATGAAGTCGCTTGCTGAGAATAGCAGCGAAGATTTTTATATAGCCGATTGCTACGGCTTCGGAGTATATGAAGATTTATTATAAACCCCTTAAAACATATCGAGTATGAAGATTTTATGTCAAGAGCGTTATGACAAGGCTGTTGCCTACGCAAAGGAAATCAAGAACGACACCCTGCAAAAGTGTATTGACCGTTTGAAGCAGTGGGAGGAAAATCCAAACTGCCCGTGTGAGATTGAACTCTACTATGACTCGGCTCCGCACTCATTCGGATTCCGACAGGTATATCCGGATGGTAGAACGGGTATTGTCGGAGGCTTGCTCTATCACGGACAGCCCGACCAATCGTTTGCCGTATTGATGAATCCTATTCACGGGTGGAGCATACATACTTAGGATGTTGCACTCCTATAAATGAAAAAGCCAACTTAGGTCTGTCTACTGCAGACTTAAGCTGGCTTTTCTTGTGTCATTTATGGTACTGGAAATATTATCCTCCAATTCTCATCTGGGTTATATACATCTTCCGGGTCCTCTTCTTGGCTGCACCATGCTCCGAAAAAATCTTCAACCATCCCTTCTGTCATTGTATTTATAATTGAATATGGACGGGAAACTTTTCTTTTAATGTAGCCTAATCTATATCCATCTTCTGGATCAATGAATCTAAATCCCTCTTCTCCATAGGAATACAGCTTACTTAGTTCCTCATCATCTATTTCATACTTTTCTTTGCAATGCTTTGAAATAGCAGATTCTAAAATGGCACTTTGAAGTTGTGCTATTTCAGACAACAAAGCACATATATCTACTATCTTATCAAAGTTCAATTCTATTTCTTTCAGCCCATTTGCGGGGAATTTATACGAATAGATTTCTCTATATATTCTTGATTTATTAATGAGAGACTTAATATGTTCACCCTCTGCCTTATCATATCTTGATACAATATCGCCTATAATATTTATAGTTTTTGAATGATTCATGGCAATAAGATCATCGCTCCATTCTTGATATGGATTTGTAAAGACTACTGCTCTTGCACAACTTAAAAGAGGATAATACATCAAGTAAGGATTTACAATTCTCAAATTTTTGGATTCAGCATATTCGGCAGAAGTGAGCATCACAGAAGAAGCCAATATCATCTTTGACGCCAAATAGGTACGAACAATCCATTGAGTATTTGTTGTAATATCTAGGTTCTTTGCTATATCAGCAAAAGGCTGTCGCAAACTATTTATTACAGACTCTATTTTTTTACTCTCGAAATTCTTGAATAGTTCATTATATTCAAAATAGTCATCTTTAATATTCGACTTACACATAAACCTATCTTTACTTATTTGTAAAATTTACTACTTGAGTTTTTCCACAAAACTTTTGGCAGGTCTGAATGCCGGTATATTGTGTGCAGGAATAATCATTGTCGTATTCTTGGATATATTGCGAGCTGTTTTCTCTGCACGATGCTTGATGATAAAACTACCAAATCCACGAAGGAAAACCTCATCACCATTAATCATAGAGGCCTTGATTGTTTCCATCATTCCTTCAACGACCTGCATCACAACTTGTTTCTCAACGCCTGTCTTTGCTGCAATCTCTGTTACTATTTCTGCTTTTGTCATAATAATGTTATTTATTTGTTTTTCAGTTATGTGTAAAACGGCATTTTGGGTAATTTGAGCATCCCCAAAAAGTACCGTATCTTCCTCTCCGTTCAACAAGACTACCACCACATTTCGGACATTTACCATTGGCTATTGCCATATCCCTAT
>ENA-ORSF01000140-ORSF01000140.1-human-gut-metagenome-genome-assembly--contig:-NODE-140-length-30799-cov-10.0957_pt1 | contig 30799 bp, 20 predicted proteins | sample MGYA00242188_ERZ509155 | MGnify/ENA primary metagenome ERZ509155 (study PRJEB26280, sample SAMEA2338656) | human gut metagenome | biome: human gut; feature: human-associated habitat; material: faeces...
CAGAGCATCTGCCTTACAAGCAGAGGGTCGGCGGTTCGAATCCGTCAACGCCCACGAAGCTTCGCACTGTGCGAGGCTTTTTTTATGCAAGTCCGTCTGATGATCTGAATATGCTTGTGATCATCAGACGGACTCTCGTCTTATAATGGATATTCTTCGAATGCGTACAGGACGGTAGAAAGGTATCTTTCGCCAGTATCGGGTAGTAGCACTATGATGTTTTTCTCTTTGTATCTGGGGTCTTGTGCTAACTGAATGGCGGCGTATGCGGCTGCTCCCGATGAAATTCCTACCAATAATCCCTCCTTGAAAGAAAGTTCTCTGCCGGTTCGGATGGCGTCATCGTCTGTGACACGAATGATACGGTCTACCACATTCGGGTTGTAGCTTTTTGGGATGAATCCGGCTCCTATCCCCTGTATCTTGTGGGCGCCTGGTTTGTCGCCTGATAAAACGGCGGACGAGTCTGGTTCTACTCCGATGATTTCTATCTGAGGGTTGTGTTTCTTTAGTCCGGCTCCTGTTCCACTTAAAGTGCCCCCTGTGCCTACTCCGGCTATAAAGACATCTACTTTGCCGTCGGTGTCTTTCCAGATTTCTTCGGCAGTAGTATGGAAGTGCGCGTCGGGGTTAGCCGGATTTTCGAATTGCTGCAAGATGACGGAGCCTTCTATTTCTTCTTTCAGCTCATTGGCTTTCTGAATGGCTCCTTTCATGCCCAGATCTCCCGGCGTGAGTACCAGCCTGGCGCCACGGGCTTTTAAAAGATTCTGTCGCTCTATACTCATGGTTTCGGGCATGGTAAGGATGGTCTTATAACCTTTTACAAGGGCTACCCATGCCAGTCCTACGCCTGTGTTTCCGCTGGTAGGTTCAATGATAACGGATCCTGGTTTCAGGATTCCTTTCTTTTCCGCATCTTCTATCATGGCAAGTGCGATTCTGTCTTTTACACTGCCTCCTGGATTGAAATATTCCAATTTGGCAATGATTCGGGCACAGGTTTGATACGTATTTTCCAGTTTCTTCAGTTCTAGCAATGGTGTATTGCCGATAAGCTCGGTCAGGCTGTTCTTGATGTTTGCCATAATCTTTCAAAGTTTGTTGATACAAAAATAGAAGGAATGTTTGAAGAAGGCAATACCTTATTTGGGGTATATTGATAGAAAACAAAAAAGAGAAGCTTGAGGCTCCTCTGATAGTTGCGGAGGCCTGACTCGAACAGACGACCTTTGGGTTATGAGCCCAACGAGCTACCAACTGCTCCACTCCGCGATGTTTTTTCTTTTGTAGTTGCGGAGGCCTGACTCGAACAGACGACCTTTGGGTTATGAGCCCAACGAGCTACCAACTGCTCCACTCCGCGATGTCTTTCTTAATTCGAGTACAAAGGTACGGCTTTTGTTTTAAATAAGCAAATTTTTCGTATTCTTTTTTGGGCATTATTGTGCTTCTGTAGAAATATGCGGATATTCACGGATGTTTTTTTACTGTCTATGTTTGATAAAAGGACCGGATTATAGGAAGGTTTCGTTCATCCTCTCATGTGATTAAACTGATTTTGAGGGTTGAGACGCAATTTGTTTGGCCTTCGATTTGTATAGTCGGAATAAAAGCTGTACTTTTGCTCAGTTTAAGTATGTGATGTGCAAAAAGTATGACAGTTTTAAAAACCAGAGCCCAATTAGTTGATGTAGCGCGGCAATTGTTTGCCAAGAAGGGGGTAGAAGATACTACAATGAATGATATTGCAGTGGCTTCCAAGAAGGGACGTCGTACATTGTATACTTATTTTAAAAGTAAAGAACAGATTTACAGGGCCGTTGTAGAGTCGGAACTGGAAATGCTTTCGGCCCGTATGGAGGTTACCGCGGCCAAGAATCTGGAACCTGACGCCAAGATTATGGAATTGATTGTGGCCCATCTGGATGCCATTAAGATGGTGGTGTATCGAAACGGGACACTGAGAGCCAATTTCTTTCGGGATATCTGGCGGGTGGAAACAATGCGCAAGCATTTCGATACAAAGGAAGTGGAACTTTTCCGGATTGTGTTGCAGGAAGGGAAAGACAAGGGTATTTTCCGGATTGATGACGTAGAGATAACAGCCGATATTCTTCATTATTGTATAAAAGGAATTGAAGTGCCTTACATTCGTGGACAGATTGGTGAAAATCTGGATGACGAGACCGGATGGCGTTATGTGGCAAATATCGTATACGGTGCTTTGGGATGTACAATGAACAGAATTTCTTAATTAAAACGTAATATTATGGGATTATTAACAGGTAAAACAGCGATTGTAACAGGTGCTGCTCGTGGTATCGGTAAGGCAATTGCTTTGAAATTCGCTTCTGAAGGTGCGAATATCGCATTTACAGATTTGATAATTGACGAAAACGGTCAGAATACAGAGAAGGAAATAGCTGCATTTGGCGTAAAGGTAAAAGGTTATGCTTCGAATGCTGCAAGCTTTGAAGATACTGCCAAGGTGGTAGAACAGATCAAGGAAGATTTTGGAACAATTGATATTCTGGTAAACAATGCCGGTATTACTAAGGATGGACTGATGATGCGTATGTCTGAAGCACAGTGGGACGCAGTTATCAATGTCAACCTGAAATCTGCTTTCAATTTTATTCACGCCTGTACACCGATTATGATGCGTCAGAAGAGTGGCAATATCATCAATATGGCTTCTGTAGTGGGTGTTCACGGTAATGCCGGTCAGTGCAACTATTCTGCTTCTAAGGCAGGTCTGATTGGTCTGGCAAAATCTATCGCTCAGGAACTGGGTTCTCGCGGTATCCGTGCCAATGCAATTGCTCCGGGCTTTATCATTACAGAAATGACTGCTAAATTGTCTGATGAAGTGAAGGCTGAGTGGAACAAACGTATTCCTCTGCGTCGTGGAGGTACACCGGAAGATGTGGCAAACATTGCGCTGTTCCTGGCTTCTGACTTGTCTTCATACGTATCAGGACAGGTAATCCAGGTAGATGGTGGTATGAATATGTAATTTTATGCTGCATAACTTGCAGGCACGGATTTCGCAGATGTAAGATGTACAGAAGTCGAAATTCGTGCCTGTTGTTTTTTTACATTCGAAGAAGTAATGCTATGACAGTAGTTTACGAAGATAATCATATTATTGTAGTCAATAAAACCGCCTCGGAAATAGTACAGGGGGATAAGACAGGAGATGTACCTTTGTCAGAACTGGTCAAACAATACCTGAAGGAAAAATATGCCAAGCCCGGAAATGTCTTTTTGGGAGTGACGCATCGTCTGGATCGTCCGGTGAGCGGACTGGTGGTATTTGCCAAAACGGGAAAGGCATTGACACGGCTCAACGAAATGTTTCGTAAGGGAGAAGTGAAGAAAACCTATTGGGCCATTGTGAAGCAGGCTCCAAAGGAAGAGGAGGGAGAGCTGGTAAATTTTCTGGTGCGTAATGAAAAGCAGAATAAATCGTATGCCTATGACCGTGAGGTCCCGAATTCAAAGAAAGCGATCTTACATTATCGGCTGATTGGAAAATCGCAGAATTACAGTTTGCTGGAGGTCGACCTGAAGACAGGGCGTCATCACCAGATACGTTGTCAGCTGGCTAAGATGGGGTGTCCCATCAAAGGAGATCTGAAATATGGATTTCCACGTTCTAATCCGGATGGAAGTATTTGCCTGCATGCACGCCGGGTACGTTTTGTTCATCCGGTTTCGAAGGAGCTGATTGATCTGGTCGCTCCGGTGCCGGATGGAAATTTGTGGAGTTGTTTCAAGAATCTGTAGCTTTCGTATAACGTACCGGTTTGATAAAAAATTGAGTGGGATCGCTTCACAGCGTTCCCACTCATTAACACATAGGCATCTTCTTTATAAAAAGAGGTTGAATCCTCTTTATATATGGGGTTGGGTTTTAAAAAAAGCCTAATCTAATTTTTGTGTATTCAATTTGTACCATAAATATATCAGCAAGATGTGTGCCAAATTACAAGGTTTATTGGCAACTGCCTTATATATAATGATTTATGTATTTTATTCCAGTACAAAGTTTTCTTGTTTTGTGGAGAAAACTGTGGAAGGTGTGGAAAAAATCCACATTTTACTGTGGAATATTGTAGAGTTTCAGTTTGTTGTATAGTGTTTTCCGGTCAATTCCCAAAAGCTGTGCGGCACGTGTCTTGTTGTTGCGGGTCTGGTGTAAGGCTTGCAGAATACGTTGCTTTTCATCTTCTTCGTTCTTCAATACCAGGTTGGGAGTGGATATTTGTTCTTTGGTGGCATTGTTGAGTTCCTCTCCAAGTTCCTTGCAGGTGATAAAGTCGCCTGTTGCCAGTAGTGTGGCTCGTTTCACTACGTTTTTCAGCTGCCGCAGATTTCCCGGCCAGCTGTATCGCTGCAAAGCTTCGCAGGCTTCCGCATCAAATCCTACCAGGTTACGTTCCAGTTCCTTGTTGGCCTGGTCAAGGAAGAAATTGGCAAATAACAGAATATCCTCTGCCCGTTCTTTCAGTGAGGGCATGTACAATGTGAATTCATTGATTCGGTGATACAGGTCTTCACGAAAATTTCCTTTGGCGATGGCTTCTTTCAGGTTTTCGTTAGTGGCTGAAATGAGTCGTACGTCCACTTCAATTTCTTTTACCGATCCGATTCTGCGTATGCGCCGTTCCTGTAAGGCACGAAGCAGCTGTACCTGTACCTCGTAGCTCAGGTTGCCTATTTCATCCAGAAACAGTGTCCCTCCATTGGCTTCCTCGAAGGCTCCTACCTTGTCGGTCAGTGCACCGGTGAACGAACCTTTGATGTGTCCGAAGAATTCGGAGGCCGCCAGGTCTTTGGGAATTGATCCGCAGTCGATGGCTACAAAAGGTTTTTCCGCGCGTTTGCTTAACTGATGAATGCGGTGGGCTACATATTCCTTTCCTGTGCCGCTGGCTCCGTTTATCAGTACCGACATTTGTGTCGGTGCTACCAGACGCACGTAGTTGAACAGTTGCTGTGCTGCTTCACTTTCTCCTTCCAGAAAGTTGCTGGACGGTGTGAGCAGTATATTTTCGGAATCTTTTGATTCTTTGTGAGGAAGTGTAATGGCTTCATTAATCTTTTTGAGCAGCTCGTCCGGATGTATGGGCTTTGATATGTAGTCGGTAGCTCCCAGTTTCATGCACTGTACGGCACTTTGTATTTCCGCATAGCTGGTCATGATGATGAACGGGGTATTTTTTTTCTGTTCTCTGAGCCAGGAGAGCAGGTTGATACCGTCCTGATCTGGCAGGCGCAGGTCAGAAATAACCAAGTCGAATTCTTTTGAAAGCAGAATTTTCCGTGCACGTGCGTTGGTGCTCGCTGTTTCTACATCAAATCCCTTTTTCCCCAGCCATGTTTTCAGCATGGTAGAAAATGTCAGATCATCTTCAACGATCAGTACTGATGAAACCATAATTGTTTTTTTAATCGTACAAAGATAATCTTTTTATGCTATTATATAGCTTCTTTGCATGGATTTTATGGAATTCTTGTAGCAGATTCTGGTATATTTATGCATATTAAAGAACTTAAAAAAATACGTGCGTATGTTTTCAGTAAAACGTGCGTTCGTTTTTACTTGAATGCACGTTCGTTTGAATAAAAAGATTTAGGCGTTTTTCAGCCGGTAATTTGGGGCTGACGCAGATCTGCGCAGTAGTGTTCGGCCTCTTGGATAACTTTCTGTGCACAGTTGGTGATAAGGGCCGTATAGGTTTCGCTTTCGGTATCCGAGAGTCCGCTTTTTCGTCGGCGGTCCATTTCCTGCAGGGTAGGTATTATTTCCTTGGCTTCTATCATGGTGAAGGTAGGAAGCATTTTATGGGCGATGGCACAGAGCTGCTGGGGATCCTTGGTTTGCAGGGCTTCCTGCAGGGATTGTATGTTCTTGTAGGTTTCCTGTATGAAGGTCTTCATGATTTCGGTGGCAGCTTCGGAATCGTTTTCCGAGAAGGCGGTCAGCGGGGTAAACTGGTATGTATAGGTCGGAACTTCTTCTTTGTGTTCCGGAGTTTCTGTAGCGGGAGTTTCGGATGAGTCGGAAACCGGCTGTACAGAAAATAAGCGTGTGAATATCTGCAGGATGTCCGACTGGTTGAAAGGTTTTTGCAGCATACCGGAAAAACCTTTTGCCTGAAAGTCTTTTTCGTCCAGATCGCCGCGGGCAGTTATGGCGATGACCGGTAGCGTATCGGCATGCGGAATCTGCAGCTGTCGGATTTGCTGCAGCAGTTCGAATCCATTCAGGGTAGGCATCTGTATGTCGGTAAATACGATGTCTATTGACTGGCTTTTCAGTATTTGTATGGCTTCTTCCGGTTGCTGGCAACAGACTATGAGCGGTTTTTTCTCGGCCGAGGTCTCGTCGTTTACCAGGGTGTTCAGAATGATGGCCTGTGTAAGATGCAGCTGAATGCTGTCGTCGTCTACGAGCAGGATATGCATACGGGCATTCGGCAGCAGCTTGTCGTTTTTACTGATGCTGGAATTACTTGTCGAAATGTGTGGTAAGGGCAGGGAGACGGTGAATGTACTTCCCTGCTTCGGAATGCTGTCTATGTGAATGGTACCATTGGCCAGTTCTACCAGCTTTTTGGAAATCGAGAGTCCCAGTCCGAATCCTTCCTGGCCCTGTGCGCTTTGCAAACGGGTAAACTCCTGAAATATTCGTGTCTGCTCTTCGTGTGTCATGCCGCAACCGGTATCTTGAATGCTGAATGTAAACCGATTTCCCTGATAGTTTACCCGGAGCCGGATATTTCCTTTGCTGGTAAACTTCAAGGCATTCGATAGCAGATTCTCGGCTATCTGGCGGATACGGAACGGATCGCCTTCCAGCACGAGTTCTTCGGGAACACGTTCGTCGAAAGTAAGTGCGATTCCTTTCTTCTCGGCCAGTGGAAGGAAGCTGTGGAAAATATTGTTGAAAAGTTCATCCGGATGGAAAGCCACTTGTTGCAAATCCATTTTTCCGGCTTCCAGCCGGTGAAAGTCCAGTAAGGATGTGATCAGTTCAAGCAAGTGCTGGGCCGAACTTTTCATGTTCGTAAGATAAAGTTGCTGGCGGCGGTCTTTGGTCAGTCTGACCAGCAGGTCGATATATCCGATGATAGATCCGGCAGGTGCCTTGATGTCGTGGGTTATGGTCAGCATTAGCTTTTCACGGGCAGCCAGCAGGTTTTCGGCATAGAGTTTTGATTTTTCCAGTTCTTTTCGGTAGTGGCTGCTGCGGGTCAGGTCTCGCCAGATGATGATAAAGAAGATAAGTGAAAGCACTACGGCAATGGTAGCGATGATTTCAATGGTCTGGGCGGCCTGGTTACGGATTTCCTGTTCCTGGCGTATTTTGCTGAAAGCTGCTTCCTGTTCGTCGGTCTCAATGCTTTCCAGCAGTTGAGTGACACGTAGGCTCAGTTCGCTTCCGGCAATTCGCAGTTTGTTGATTCGTTCCAACAGGGTACGCTGTTGCTGTTGTTGGGTATCGAATACTTTTCCCCGGATATCTGAAATCAGGTTGACGATGGTGTCTATCGGATTGTATACTTCGCTGATTGTGTCTGCATATTCTTCCCGAATAATGTTGTTTACCTGTGTGGAATCATTTTTCCCGGGTGAAAAGACTTCTGCCAGTCGTTTGAAAAATCCTTTTTTCTTATGGTGGATGGTGTAGGTATTGCGGTGGGTGATTATTTTTTTCTGTATACGGGGGGCTCTGAGCAGTGAGTCTTGCTTGTTGAGCAGACTGTCCAGTTCGGCCTGGTAAAGCGCTTCGGCAGGACTGTCTGCCATAGCCTCCAGAACCGCTATCATGTTTTTTTCCTTTTCTCGAAGCAGTCCTCGTACGGTGTCCAGACGGGCCTGCTGCAGGGTGTCGGTCAGGTACAACTGGAGGGTATCGATACTTGCGGAAGCTTTTCTCATGGCCTTCAGGTAAGGATGGAATTCGTCTATTTTTCCCGAACGCAGTGTTTGCCCGATGATTTCTGCATCGTATAGCTGACTGATGATCTGGTTCGTGATTTTACGTCGTGTATTGATGTTGGTTTCCAGGGCTGACGGAGCAGTCAGCAAGTTCATTTCCTGGTAGATATATCCTACAGCTCCTAACAGCAGTGAGATGAGCAGGATGAATCCGAAGGCTATTTTAGACGAAGTGGAAATCATGAAGCGATGGTTTTGGAACGGGTTTTATGGGTAAAACGCAAATAATACATGATACCTGCACTGGTCAGTCCGAAAGGAAAGGCCATCCAGATACCGGTTACACCTCCCTGAAGGATAAAGCCGAAAAGGTATCCTGCAGGCAGGGAAATGACGAAGTAGGCAATGAATGAATACAGCAGCATGGGACGTACGTCGGCAATGCCTCTCAGAGAGTTGGCATAATTGATTTGCAGACCGTCGCCGAATTGATAGATTACCAGAGGAACAATAAGCTGGGATACCATGAGACTGACAGAATGGTTGTCAGTAAACAGACCTCCCAGCTGATGACGGAGCAGAAAGATAGGGATTGAGGTGATTACGATCATGACGAGAATCAGGTGAAAGCCTGCTGAGGCTGTTTGCCTGACATTTGCGGTATCTCCCTGTCCGTGATAATTGCTGATACGGACCGATACGGCCGCACCCATTCCGTAATACATCATGAAGCATACCTGTGAAATGGTCAGCATAATCTGATGAGCCGCCAGTGCCGTGCTTCCCAACCAGCCTACCATGATGGTGCTGAGGCTGAAAGAGGCCGTTTCCATCCCCATTTGTCCTGCGATGGGCCATCCCAGACGGTTGAGCAGGAAAAAATCTGAACGGTTGATTTTTCCGCTGGAAAAGCCTTTGTGGAATTTGCGGTAGCGTCCGGTACAGAAGAACAGGTAAAGATAGGCGATGAACATCAGTATGCGTGCTGTCAGCGTTGACAGGCCTGCACCGGCCAGTCCGAGTTCGGGCAGTCCGCATTTACCGTAAATCAGCAGGTAATTGCCGATGATGTTCAAGACGTTTCCGCCGAGTAAGATCCACATGGAAACCCGTGTGTCGGTAATACCGTCGGTGAACTGCTTGAATGCGTTAAACCACAGGACGAAAGGAAGTGAGGTCAGAAGAATCAGAAAATAGGGACGCATCAGCGGAAGAAGTTCCTCCGGCTGTCCCAGGCGGTGGATGTTCAGGTAGAGAGCATACATTACGGAACATACCGCGACAGCCAGTAGGGTATTGGCGGCCAGGCTGTTCTTGAACGATTGTCCGGCTGCCTTGTATTTTTTCTGTCCGAACAGACTGCCTATGACCGGTGTCAGTCCGTATGAGAATCCGGTGCTGAAGATAATGGCCAGACCGAACATGTTGTTGACGAAACTGGCGGCTGCCAGTTCCGGGGTGCTGTGGTGTCCTATCATGAGGGTATCGGCGAAACCTAAGATGATTACGCCGATTTGTCCGATTACGATAGGGATTCCCAGTCTTAATAAGGCATGGTAATGTGTTTGCTGTTTCATTGGGCGGCCCGGTAATAGAGTACGCTGCAATTTTCGGGTATCAGATACGTCTGTGCGGTCTGCCGGAGCTGTCCGGCGGTCACTGCACGGTATTTTTCCACTTCTTCGTTGATGTCTTCGGCTTTGCCGAGCAGTTCGAAATAGGCCAGGTTTGTCGCTACGTTCAGATAGTTGATATTGTTGAAGATCTGTTCACTTTCGTATCGGTTTTTTACTTTTTCCAGTTCTGTTTCGTTTACCAGGCCGGTTTGCAGTTTGCCGAGTTCTTCCCAGATGGCTTCTTCTGCTTTTTCCAGTGAAATGCCGGCTGCGGGTTTGCCCGTAATTTGCAGCAGTCCTTCGTCCAGACTGCCGGAAATGTAGGCATCTATGGAAGTAAATACTTTTTGTGTGATGACCAGTGACTGTATCAGACGGGATGAGCGTCCGTTGGCCAGCAGGTCTGTCAGCATATCAAATACGTAGTATTCTGGCTGATGGCGGTTACACATGTGAAACGCCATATAGAGCATGTCAACCGGAACATTTCGTGTGACGGTTTTGCGTCGGATAGCCGTCTGTGGTCTTTCTACAGGGAGATTTCTGTGTTTTACCTGGCGGGCAGGAATAGGACCGAACCATTTTTCGGCCAGGCGGATGGTGTCATCGAACGAGATATGTCCCGATACGGCCAGAATGGCATTGTTGGGCGCATAAAACCGATAGAAGAATGCTTTTACCTCTTCCAGGGTTGCATTGGCTATGTGGCTGATTTCCTTTCCAATGGTCGGCCACTGGTAAGGATGATCCTGATAGGCCATTTCACGTATCAGGTGGGAAGCATCGCCATAAGGCTGGTTCAGGTTGCGTTGCTTGAACTCTTCGATGACTACCTGTCGCTGTACTTCCAGACTGTGCGGGCTGAAGTCCAGGCTGAGCATGCGGTCACTTTCCAGCCAGAAGCCTGTTTCCACATTCTGGTAGGGCAGCGTGATGTAGTAATTGGTGATATCATTGTTGGTCCATGCGTTGTTTTCTCCTCCCGCATTCTGTACCGGTGTATCGTAATCGGGAATGTTGATTGAACCACCGAACATCAGGTGTTCAAACAGGTGGGCAAATCCGGTGTGTTTCGGGTCTTCGTCACGTGCTCCTACATTGTATAGAAGATTGAGGGCGACCATTTGGGTAGAGTCGTCCTCGTGATGAACAACGCGCAGTCCGTTGTTTAATATGTGTCGGTTTATGCTGATCATATATAGCTTTATTCTACGACTACGGCTTTCAGGATGCGGATATTGGTAAGTGGCCGGTCGGCACCGTTTGTCTTGGCTGTTTCAATCTGATCTACTACATTCATTCCATCAACGACTTCACCGAATACGGTGTAGTTCCCGTCCAGATGCGGAGTACCTCCCAAGGTAGTATAAGCATCAATCTGTTGTTTGGTGAAACGGAAACGCGGTTCTTTGGCAACTTCGGCGCGTGCCTGGGCTTCCAGGGTATCCTGCAATTCCAGCAAGCCTTCGTTGTCGCCTGCCTTACGCATCTTGTAGATTTCTTTCATGTGTTTGCGGGCCAGAACATTGAAAGCTGTATCCAGACGTGCTTCATTAATCTGGTTTTCCATGTTGATAAGCTGTGCCTGTGAGTATTTCTTTCCGGTGACGATGTAGAACTGACATCCGGATGAGGCTTTTTCAGGATTGACGTCATCTCCCTGACGGGCAGCGGCCAATGCGCCTTTCTTGTGGAAAAGAGCCGGATTGAATTCGGCGGGAACGGTATAACCTACATCGCCGTAACCCAATGAAGCGGTATCATTGGCGTTTTTACTGTCCGGGTCGCCTGCCTGAACCATGAAGTTCTTGATGACGCGATGGAACAAGAGGCTGTCGTATACCCCTTCCTTAACCAGTTTAATGAAATTGTCACGGTGTTTGGGAGTCTCGTTGTACAGCTTGACTGTAATGTTTCCGAGTGTGGTTTCCAGGCGTACAAGTGTTGCGTTATCTGTTTCCATGTTGGTTTTCTTTTGTTGGTTGCCGGTGCAGGCCATGATGCAGCAGGCAGCCACTGTTAATAATAAAATTACTTTTTTCATAAGGATTCATGTTGGTTTGCAAAAGTACAAAAACATTTCTGAATTAGAACGGATAACCGATGGCGAAATGTATTCCCATACCATCCTTGAACCGGGGGATGTTATAATAGCCGCTCTTGCCCGTATCGTATGGAACGTGGAGCGCGATTCCCCAGTCAAGACGAAGTACAATGAAATTCATGTCGTATCGTATTCCGATACCCGTTCCTAATGCAAGCTGGTCAAAAAACTTGTTGAACGTAAACTTGGCTCCTGGTCTGGCCGAGTCTTCCCGTACCAGCCATACATTTCCGGAATCCATGAATACGGCTCCGTTCAGGTTTCCTCCGGCCAGGTTGGAAAGCAGTCGGAAACGGTATTCTATGTTTGCTTCCAGTTTGAGGTCACCGGTTTCGTCGACATAGGAATAATTGGCATTTTCGGTCGGATGAAAGCTTCCTGGTCCGATGGAACGTACCGTAAAGGCACGAATACTGTTGGCTCCTCCTACGTAGAACTGTTCGCTGTAGGGAGAAATTGTCTTATTGCCGTATGAATAAATGATACCTCCCATGAAACGTGTGGCCAGCTGATGTTTCTCGTTGAAATTATGCAGATAGCGTATTTCTGACGAGAATTTCATGAATTGTGCGAAAGGCGTTCCAAGCAGCTTTTTGTCCTTCTGGCTGAACTTGTTGCCGAAAGCTGCATAAATCAGTGAAGTAATGTTTCCAGCCGAGGTAATCGAGCTTTCCCACCAGATTCTGTTTTTCTTTTTCAGGTAATTGTTATCGTATGTATACGTATACGAGATGGATGGGATAAATTGGTCATCCAGACTGTGAAACAACATCGGATTGGCCGTTGCTATTGAATCAAAAGTGGCTGTCCTGTGTTGCAGCGTGTTGAATACCAGCTGAAACGGCGTTACTGTATGCTTTGACATCGGAGAAGAACGGAAATCGTATGAAACAGTTCCTCCGAAGGAAAGCATTTTAAAGTAGCGGGCACGGTTTACCTGTTCTCCATAAATGCGGAAATAGGTATTCGACGGAAACCTGAACGGATTGATACGTTTCTTGACAAACGGAAGAATGATACGTGGAAATTCCAGTGACAGTTCGGCTCCTAATTCATAAGAGTTCATGACGGAACTTTCCCCGTCAACCGTCGAGCTGGTCTGCCATTCGTAGGAACCTTTCAATCTCAGATTCAATGAGGCTCCCATTCCTCTGAAGTTTCTGCGGGAAAGATTGAAGATGGCACCTGGACCGGTTTGTTTGGTACTTTTGGTTGTAACGTTGAATTCCAGTTCACTGTCGTAAGGAAGATCGTACATGGCATTTACGCGTACATCCAGCGTATCGTTCAGTAAGGAATCTCCCCGTGGAATGTAATTTATTTCGGTAAACTTGAAGGCTCCCAGACGTGCCAGAGCTTCTTGGGTATAATCCTGGCGCCGTTGGGAGTATAGTTCTCCTTTACGGTATAAGAAACGGCCGCGGAGTACTCCAAAGCGGATTCCGGGTTTCCCTTCGGGATAATGAACCGTGAAAGTCCGGGTTTTTAAGGAGTCGGCAGGGCGTTCACCGTTATATCCGGTTAAATATACGGATGTGTTTCCCAGGTAATACTGTTTGAGTCCTTCTTTGGGAATACTTTTTTTTGCTATGACTTTCAGGTTGACATATCCTGGTCGGATCAGTGTGTCGGCCAGGAAGGTTATGAAGTCCGAGCGGAAATAGTAATAACCGTTGTCGCGCATCAGGTTTACCAGTCGTTGTCTTTCGGCCTCCAACTGGTTTACATTGAAGTTGTCTCCTCTCTTGATGAGTCGTTCAGACAAGTGAGTCCGGATAAGGCTGTCGGCTCGTGGCGCGAATCCTTCGTATGAGATGGAATCTAAAAAATAAGGTTTTCCCATATCAATGTCGTACGAAAGTTTGACAGCACGCGGGTTTCGGGTACTGTCTACCTGATAAGTAACTTTTCCGTTGAAATAGCCGTAATTGCGCAACAGATTGCTTGCTACTTTTACACGGGTTTCGGGATTGACTGTGGATAGCAAAACGGGATCGGCTGCCAGTTTGTTGAAAATCCATCGGCCTATCCCTTTTTCGTATCGTTCAAAACGATTGTATACCCATAGGCCAAAAGGAAATGGGATGCGGTACTTTGCACTTCCCAGAAGCGAGTTGTTCGGGGCTATGCTGATGGCTCCTTCTACTTCATCAAGAACTGTATTTCCGGCACTTGTGGGATCCTGGTTCTGAATCGTAATTTCTTTGATACCTGTGTACAGGGTTTCTCCTTCCGGCAAATGCTTGGTTGTAGAACAAGCTGTTGCCAGCCATACGGTCAGTATCCATAATACGATGTTATTTTTCTTTTTCGGCTTCATCTTTTTCTTCTTCTGTTACAGCTTTTTTCCGTTTCTTGAAAATAAACAGGTCACTTAATTTGCCTACTTTCTTACGTAAAACAATACCGGCTCCTGTTTCTATTACTTCTCCTTCCAGTACGCTCTCATAATTCTTGTCGTGGAAAATCTTGATGTAGCGTGTGCCGCTGTTATCCAGACGGTATTCCAGTGAGATATTGTCTATGAATGATTCACTTTCATTGACATTGTTTCCTGTAGAAATCTTACCACCTATCACTACCTGAAAACGATTGTTCCAGAACCGTTTGGCAAACTGGAAATTGTAATCGGTGCTTGTTCCACCGGTTTCACCGTTTTCGTTGGTTTCCATACCAAAATTTACATCAATACTTTTTAAGGCACTTCCGGCGATGTTGCTGATTTCACTCTGCAGGAAGGAGTTTAGGGCGCTGTTGGCATCAAACTTGTTATTGGAACTGCTGGTACCCATGTAAATACCCGTTACAAGCATGGTTACGGCCAGTTTGTTCTTTTCTTCGGCCGACATGGAAGCCAGTTCGTTTTGTAAAGTTCCGTCATCGGGGGCTTCAAGAGTAAAGGTGAATCCCAGGTTCTCCAGCCGGTTGGTGATATTTACACCTACGTCGAAATTCACATTACGTGATCCCTGGTTGCTGTCGCTTACCGCTGCCCTGACTCTTTCTGACGCTTGAATGTTCAGATTGGGATTCATGATGTTTCCCGTCCATTCAATGTAGCTTCCATTCCGGATGTAGAATGTTTTAAGAGGAATAACTGGTAATTCGTATTTCATTTCTCCACTCATGAGTGAGTAACGTCCGTTGAGCAGCATGGATCCGTCTGGAGTATATTGAAAGGACAGATCTCCTCCACCTTCCAGCAACATATAGTTACTTCCATTGGGAGTCAGATCGATTCGGGCTTGTACGGCTTCATCTATGTGGATAGTCATCAGCATGTTCAGGCCTCCCAGACTTAGTTCCTGTAGTGGTGGTTTCCGGGCAGTAGTCGTATCGTTGAAATTGACGAAAGTTACGGTTTCGGCCAGTTTGTCTTCTACTGTCAGTGGCGAATCCTTTAAAATATAAGTAAAGTCACTGCTACCCAGTATATTCATGTTTCCACGCATGGTGAGTTCTTCCATTCCTCCTTTCAGGATAGAAGAAAAATCTACATACAGTTTTCCATAAATCAGCGATTCCTTGGTCCGTTTGCTGTTTATCAGCTCAAAGTTTCGTGCGTTCATTTTCAGGTCCAGTTTTGGATCTGCCAGGTCGGCCATGTCTACGGTACCGTCGATGGTAAACGGTGATTTCCCTTGAGTGAAGATATTGAACTTGTCAAATTGAAGTTTACTGTCTTTTACTTGTACAGGTTGATTGTCAAAACGGAGCTTTAACGATGCTTGCGGAATTTCTATGCCTACGTCGTCAAGGTTAATGGAACCGTTCATCAGATAACTGTCTGTTTGCCCACTTATTCCCATGGAACCGTCTATGTCTCCACTCAATAGAGCAGAGCGGTCGGGAATGAATGCATTGGCAATATCAAGCGGGAAATGATGCAGATTCATGCTGGCCGAAACTGTTCCGGGGTTTGAATCGTCTGTCCCTGAAAAATATGATCCATTCAGGCTGGCAATTTCTTCTTCATTGAGCGTAAGGAAACCATCAATTCTGTGCTCTCCGGTTTCTTTGGGCAGATAAACTCCGCTAAATGTCCAGTCTCCTAGTGCGATTTGGTTGTATTGCAATTGGCTTATGCTGGTGTCAATAGAAATCTGTGATAACTTTTCCTGTTGTATAAAATGAGTTTCTGCACTGATAAGGCCGGCTATATCGGGCATGTAAGGTATGATGCGTCGGAATTCGGCAATGTCTATCCGGTTCAGCTCTAGCGTAAGGTCTTGCTGTACCGTTGAGTCTGGAGACGAATAGAATTGAAGGCCTGTGTACTGGTCATCATATAGTTTCAGGTTTGCATGGATGCGTCCCTTATCGCTCAGATAGATATAATTGTCAGGATTCACATGGAATGTCCGATACACCAATGTCGGTTCATCCGGAGATACCCGAAGGCTGATTCCGTTTTTATGTAGGGCAGCTACCAGTCCCAGGTAGGCACCACGTTGTTTCTTGTCGTTTAAGTATTCAATCATTAAGTGAGCATCGTCAGATCCGATGTCACCGTTAAGTGATATATCAAACGCATCCTGAAACGGAGTCTTGTTGGCTTTAACACCACTTGCAAAAACCAGTTTCTCCGGATTTTGTGAACTGTTAAAGTAAATCGTATCTAATTGCAGACTATCTGTGTGCAGGTTATAGATATATGCTTCTCCGTTCAATCCGCTTGTCGGTGAGGTCGTTAAGTTTACATACAAACGATTGAAACGTATCTGGTCCATGGCCAGAAGATTGGACAGGGGATTGTCATTTTTGGCAAATATTCTGAAACGAGCCTCCGGAAGTAATTTCCGAATGGCATTCTGGTCTATATTTTTAGCTTTCCATTGTTCATCCAGGTGTTTGGATATGGACTCGAAACTACGGCTCAAGTAATCTACATCTCCTTTGGCGCCAAGCAGGAATGTTAAGTCGCCTGCATTGGCATAACAGCGTAGTGAATCCTTGGCCGTTGTAAATCCGGCCGAAACATCTTTGGTCTTAAACGTTTGTTTAGGAGTTATGATCTGAATATTATTCATGGAAGCCAGCATTTGATGAGACTTCTTCATGTCTGTAGCAAAACGTACATTCAGATTCTGACTTATTTTAAGGGACTTACTTGTTAGCTGTAGTTCTTGTAAGTTCAGGTTCTGTACGTTGACATTCAGGTCACCTTTAATCTTATGTGGGTGTACCGAAGCTTCCAGCTGTGAAGTGATAGTTGCCAGATTATCTTTGATATTAAGTCCAACCAGAGCGTTTGACTCCTTGAAGTTGGCATCCAGCTGGACTCCGGAAAGAGTTCTTTTCCCATATTGTAGGTGATTGAGGTCTGCCTTGGCCTGTAATTCTGTCTTCGAAGAAAAGAAATCAGTTCCTTTCCCTTTTGCCTGTATGGAGGCGGACAGATAGAACAAGGAATCTGTCGGCATAAACGGATGCAGGTTTACGTCATTGATGAGCACTTGGGCTTCATATTGTTCATTCCCCAGATGATAATCGGCCTGTGCCTGTAGTTCACCTTCGGGTGGAGTTATCTTGAAAGCTGTGCGAAGCTGTTCACCTTCCATACTGAATGTTCCTTTCAGCTGTGTATGAGAAGGTATGATAAGCCCTCCAGTCAGCGGTTCCAGAAAGCGGGTATCCGTGAAACGGGCGTCCAGATTTACTGTAGCCTTTCTATTTACGCTGTCCATCAGGTGCGTGATGTCACCGCTGGCTGTCATACGTGCATGACCTTCCAGTCCCAGTGTCATTCCCGTCAGTGTAAGGTGATCCATTGTACCATCTATGCCGGCTCTGATTTGCAAGGGGGCAGAAGGATATTTTTTGATGAATTCCTCCGGCATGTCCCGTATGAGTTTGAACATATCATTCTTTCCTATTTCGACAAAAAGTCGCCCGCTGATCCGTCCTTTTTGGGCCGGCTGAGTTATGCTCCAATCGGCCATTGCATCAAAATTGAGGTAGGAGTCGAGTGTCTTTAGTTCCAAAGAAGGTATCCGGATGACTTCTTTATCGGCTATCAGGCGTCCTTTGGTAGAAAGCAGTTCCAGCCCGGAACGTTCTTTCAGTTCGAAGTTGTGAATATTGGCACGGATGTTATTTCCTGCATAATACATGGAATCGACGGAAAGGTTAAGTCCGGAAACTTCGATGTGTGCCGGATCCAGTCCTTCCTGTGCCGGCATGTTGCTTGTATGGAATTCGGCTTTTCCTTGTTGAAGTGTCAGATGTTCTGCACTGTAAGCAGACTGGTGCAGGTCTACAGTTCCGTTTTTTAACAGGGCTTTTCCCAGTTCTATGCTCATTCTCATTGTGTCGAGAGGCATATCAAGCATGAACGAAACGTTTTCCATATCGGCTTGTAACAGCTTTATTTTCCAAAACAGCGGAGCGCTGGACGTCGTGTCGGTAGCTGTTGTATCGGCCAGATTCATGGCCAGATGAGTATCTTTCAGATGTATGCTGTTGATGGTAGCTGTTTCCGGATCCAGGGCGACTCCGTGTGATTCGATGAAAAACTCTCCCAAGTGTCCTTTAAGCTGCATGCCTTCTATCAGTTGGGCGGTATTGACTGTTGCACCTTTCAATTCTAATCCGTCCAGTTCTACTTCTTTGCGAAGTAATGGCCACATCTGTACTTTGGCCGTCAGTTTATCAACGGTCAGAATGGTGTCTTGCTTATCGATGACTTTCGTTTCGCTGACGACCAGATCGAGAGGAAAAGACAGAGAAAGTCGTCCTATGTGAATTTGCATGCCTGTCGTTTCGGATGCATATCGGGTGACCTGCGATACCAGAAAATTCTGTACCGGTGGTAAATAGATCAGAATAGACAACAGAACAAACAAAATGACGGGTGATAGAAGAACTATCCCGGTCCATTTTACATATTTCTTCATGTGTAGCTCGTTTATCATGCGAATATAGATAAAATAACCGAAATATTCGATATTTTGTTTTGCATCTCTTTGATGGGATTCATAATAATTTTTCTAACTTTGTGCAGTTATTAATTTATTCAATACTTATGAAACCTACATTATTTGTATTAGCTGCCGGTATGGGTAGCCGTTACGGCGGTTTGAAACAATTGGACGGACTGGGTCCAAATGGTGAAACAATCATGGATTATTCAATTTTTGATGCTATCCGTGGTGGATTCGGTAAACTCGTTTTTGTTATCCGTAAAGATTTTGAAAAAGATTTCCGTGAAAAAATCGTTAGCAAATATGAGAATCATATTCCGGTAGAAGTTGTATTTCAGGACATTCATGACCTGCCTGCCGGATTTACTTGTCCGGAAGAACGTAAGAAGCCATGGGGAACCAATCATGCGGTTTTAATGGGTAAAGATGTTATTAAAGAGCCATTTGCCGTAATTAATGCGGACGATTTCTACGGACGTGACAGTTTTGCTGTTCTTGGCAAGTATTTATCAGAACTTCCGGAAGGTGCCACCAACGATTATTGCATGGTAGGCTTTCGTGTAGGCAATACATTGTCTGAGAGCGGTACTGTAGCGCGTGGTATCTGTTCTACCGACGAGAACGGCCATTTGACTACCGTTGTAGAACGTACAGAAATTATGCGTGTAAATGGCCCGGTATGTTATAAGGACGAAAAAGGTGAATGGGTTGCAGTAGACGATAATACTCCGGTTTCCATGAACATGTGGGGCTTCACACCTGACTATTTCAACTATTCAGAAGATTATTTCGTAGATTTCCTGAAAGAAAACATTGACAAGCCAAAGGCTGAATATTTTATTCCGTTGATGGTGAACAAACTGATTACTGAAGGTACAGCTACCGTAAAGGTGCTGGATACAACATCTAAGTGGTTTGGTGTAACGTATGCAGCCGACCGTCAGAGTGTTGTTGATAAGATCCAGGCATTGGTAGATGCTGGTGAATATCCTTCAAAACTGTTTTGATTAAGATTGTATCAGATAGAAAAAGTCGGGGTTGATGCCCCGACTTTTTTTGTGAAAGAATTTATTTGACTGTAATTGTCGTAATTGGTTGACTCTTGACTGCATCCAGTGGAACGGCCCGATAAGTAACCTGCTTGAAGTCGATATTGTTTAAGTCGAAACAACGGATTTCGCTGTTGTACATCGTCCGGTAATAAAGTTTCCGGTTTTTGATGTCTGTCGCTGTTGTCCATTGGGTAGCGCTGGGAATATCAGGTATGGTTTCTCCTGTAGAAAATTCGATTCCGATCGGAATATCGAAGTTATTCAGAATTTGGAATCCGGTCTGTACGGCAGTCTGTGCATTAGCCGGCTGAGGAGCTGTCGACTGGTAGAAGGCGGCACGGACAAAGCGGGATGGAGGAGTGACATCGCCGGGTAATCCCCATAATCCGTTTCCCATGCCAAAAGGTGCCAGTTTCATGTTTCCCAGTGTCTGTGCACTGACAGGTCCAGGAATCAGGTGAACAAAATTATTCAGGTTGGTCCATTGCCATTTCAAGTCTGGAGAATTGGTCAGTACGCCCAGGTTATCGTCGTAAAAGTGACATTCTCCATCGATGATTTCCAGTACGATTTGTTTCCCGGAAGCATCCGCAAATCGCCAGTGTACGGTAGATGCGCGCGGGTCGATGGCAATGACACGCACTTCTTCCATTGCTTTCTTGACATCGTCTGTGGTGGCACAGTTTCCTAATATCCATGAAACCAGTTGCAGGTCGGCGATACTTTTATCTTTCTGGGCGGGGTCATAGTCCGGATATTTCCCATATCCCGGAAAATAGAATAGTCCGGCTGAGAGTCCGGCTTCGTTCAGTCCTTCTGCGATGAATTCCTTTTGTTCTACGGCCAGCCCTACATATCCATAACTCGATGTGAATGTCATTCCTTCTATTTTTCCTCCTGGAACGTACGACTGGGCCGTATAACCGCGAGGAACAATGACATACTGGCTGTTAAGATCGGTACCTCCCCATTCGATGGTACGTGCTACTACTTTCGACTGATCTTTTGCGACAAGTGTGATGCCTGTGCAAGCGTCGGCTGATTGTGTTGGAACGATAGCAGCTACTGCAAGTAGCATGGCAAGTGAAAAAGAATGTTTCATAATCTGTTTTTGAAGTATTTTAAGTTCATAATAAACAAACAAAGACAGCTTTGGTTCTGTCTACTCAGATATAATATTCCATCATTTCTATCAGTCCGGCCCGAAGTGCATATCGGGTGGCTTCATAGACATTGTTTACTTCCAGTTTCCGGAAAATGTTTTTCTTGTGAGTCATGATGGTATGTACACTTGAGAAGCGGATGCCTGCAATTTCCTTTACACTTTTCCCCTTGGCTATAAGTTTCAGAATTTCTGTTTCAGAAGGGGTAAGTGGTATTTGTGGCTTATGATGACTGGCTTCTTTCTGAAACACGCTGGAAATCGGTTGACAGAGATAGCGTTTGCCATCCGTCGCATATTGCAGGGCTCTGCATATTTCTTCTTTGGGACAGTCTTTCAGAAGTATGCTTATCGTTGATTCGGTTCCTATCCGGCGAATAGTACGTTCGCTCAGATCGGCCGAGAAAAGAATCCATTGTGTAGTGGGGAAGCGTTTGACGATGGCTATCAGTTCTTCTACGTCTTTTATGTCAAACAGTGTGTAATCCAGGATGACTATGGTCTGTCCGTTCGCGTGCATCAGCACGTTCAGGAGCATTTTCTTGTCGGCTACGTCAAGCATTCTGCAAGACGGGCAGGTCCCTGAGACATATACATGCATTCCTTCTCGCGTAATGTCCTGGTTATCTGCAAAGATGAATAGCGTATTCATGAGTATGGCATCATTCTTTCCGTTTCACAAATATAGTTTTCTTTGTCGGTTTTTCAAAGATATAAACAAAGAAACTTGTTTTCTGTTCATGAAAAAACAGAAAAAACGGTGAATACTTCCGGTGTTTTTCTTTAGTCCGGTAGAATAAGATTATCGGTGTGGCGTAAGTTATTCTTTGAATTTTCCAGTATTGCCTCCCATCAGCCATTCTTTTAAATCGCCTACCCGGTTCTTGCTGATGATTATTTTCTCCGGCGTTTCGCTGTACAGGTTGACTACCAGCCGGTTATTGAACCATAAATCAATATCCTTTACGGCTTCTTTCGAGATCAGGTACTGTCGGTTGGCCCGGAAAAAAGACTGTGGATTCAAGCATTCGGCCAATTCATCCAGTGTCTGATTGATGGCGTATTCTTTGCCTTGTGCGGTGACTGCTTTTACAATGCCTTCATTGATATAGAAATAGGAGATGCTGCTGACGGCCAATGGCAACAGTTTGTCTCCCTTGACAGGTACCAGAAAATGGGTCTTGTAGTTTTCTGTCCGTTTGAGGGTCTGCATCAGTTTCAGGAAATCCGGTTCCGGAGAACTGGTGGAATGCAGCCGGTTCAGTTTGTTCAAGGCCGCACGCATTTCTTCCTTGTCGATGGGTTTAAGCAGGTAATCGATACTGTTTACTTTGAAGGCCCGCAAGGCGTACTCATCGTATGCCGTTGTAAAGATGATGGGGCATGTAATATCCGTATGATCAAAGATTTCAAAAGCCGATCCGTCTGCCAGGTGAATATCCATGAAAACCAGTTCCGGCATGGGATGCGTATCAAACCAGTCAATCGCATCGGCTACACTGTCCAGTATGTCGATGAGCTCCATTTCGGGGGCAACTTGTTCCAATACTGCCTTTAAGTTTCGGGCAGCGGCCTTTTCGTCTTCAATCATCAGGTATTTCATGGCTAGATTCTTATGGTTTTACAAGTGGAATGCAGACGCTGAATATTCCGTCTGTTTCAGTTATTTTTATGTCTTTGCCCAGCAGCAGGGCGTAACGTTTGGAAAGGTTGACCAGACCGATTCCTGTTCCGGTGACGGCTGTCCGCCGGGGTTGAAGATTGTTCTCTATGGAGAGTGAAACATTTTCTCCTTCTGTTTCCTGAACGGTTCTGATGGTGATGGTCAGCGGTTTCCGGTTGCTGATTTCATTGTGCTTGATGGCATTTTCCACCAGTGTCTGTACCGAAAGCGGTGGCAGACAGTAGTCCATCCAGCGTGGATTTACGTCCAGAATGAAGTGCAGGTTGTCTTCATAGCGCATTTTCATCAGGAATATGTAGGCTTCTACGAAGTCCATTTCTTCGCGGAGCGTGACCACATGCGTCTCGTTTTCCTGAAGTGTATACCTCAATACCCTGGACAGTTCACGAATATATTCCTGAGCTTTGTCTGGATTCTCACGTACCAGTGACTGGAGCGTATTGAGCGAATTGAAAAGCATGTGCGGGTTCAGCTGGTTTTTCAGTGTCTGATACTGGTTTCTGACATTTTCGGCAAGCAGTTCTCCGTTTTGCAGCCGGACGGCCTGATGCTGTTTGATGAGGTAACTGATGTAGCAGCTTCCGGTTACAATCAGGCTTATCATGAAGTCGCGTATCGGATGAAGGTAATGGTGTACCATCGCGTCGATGGCGGGAATGTTGAAGTGGCGGTGCAGGAAAACGAATGCCTCGCCGAGAATCTTGCTGAGCAACCAGATGAGGATAAAGGACAGTCCTACTTTCCACCAGGGCATACGTACGGCCGGAGTCGTAAATCCGAACAGCGCAGTATTGATGGCAAAAAGTATCAGCAGGGACAGGAAGGTATATCCGGCTTCGAAGAGTACATCCATGGCCGACATATTGGGGAATAATGTCTGCTGTTCCCGTGAATCGGCCAGTGAGACCAGTTCCGGGAAGTGGATGAGAAATCCGACGGTCAACGAGATGATGACCGTCAGATAAATGTACTTTTTGTTTGTTGCCAGCATGTTGGTTCCCATTTTTTGTACCGTCTTACAAAGATACACATTCCTGTTTTATTCTTTTTCCATTCGGGCAGAAACATACATACCCGGCCGGAACAGCGGATTGTTTTCCGATACTTCCGCATAAAGTTCGATGGAACGGTTGGTATCGTCTACCTGTTGTCCGATGGATATCAGCTTTCCGTGGAAGGTGGTATTCCCCAGACCGTTTACGTGGAACAGGATGTGGCATCCTACTTTCAGGTCTTCAAGGTCTTTTTCATAAGCTATCAGACGGACCATGATACGGTTTTTGTCGATGATGTCGCAAATGGGTTCTCCCAGGTCGAGGTATTTCCCCAGATTGGCCTGCAGGTTACTGATGTAGCCGCTGATAGGTGCCTTGATTTCCAGGTAAGGAGATATGCCGGTGTTTACCAGCTTTTCCGGCTGTATGCCCAGTAGTTTCAGTTGTGCGCTGGCTGCCTGCAGCCGGCTTTTCATAGAGAGGTAATCGGCCTTGCTCTGCTGCAGTTTCTTTTGTGAAGCCGCTTCCTCACGCGACAGGTTCTGCTGTCTGCGGTATTCCGCTTCCAGGTATTCCAGTTGTGCGCGGCTGTCCAGGTACGATTGCTGCAAGGCTATGAAGTCCGGGTTTTCCAGTGTTCCCAGTACCGTTCCTTTTCGTATGTAGGTGCCGGGTACCAGTGAAAGCTTCTTTACGATACCTCCCATGGGCAAGGTAACCGTGGCATGGTTCTGGGGAGGAATGACCAAGGTACCGTTGAAGGAAGCCGCATTGGCCACATTGGTGGCTCCTGTCATTCCGTCCACCTGCGTGGTATCGGCAGGCTGGGTGGTTGTTGTCTTTGTGGTATCCGGCTGGCTGTCGGATGTATTGTTTGTGGTCTGTTTATCGGATGGGTTGCAGGAAGCCAGAAGCAAGGCTACAACCGGAAAGATTATCTTTTTCATGTGTGTATGGTTATTATTGGTGATACAATTCATATTCCAGAGCGGCGATGTTGTATTGGTATACAGCTTCGATGTAGCCTTTCTTGATTTCACGGGCCGCGTTCATGCTCTGTACATAGTCTGTGATGTCTGATTCGCTTTCACGGAATTGTGCGTCGGCCGTTTTCATGAGGTTTTCGGCTTCTGTCAGCGCGCTTTTGGTATAGAAACGGATACTTTCTGCATACCGGCGGATATCCGCCCGCAGTTGGGATACTTTCATCCTCAGTTCGCGGGCATTGGCTTCTGCCTGTGTTTCCGCCATGTTCCTTTCAAACCGGGCCTGACGGATTTTGCTGCGCTGCGGCAGGAACCATACCGGGAAAGAAACACCTACCATCCACGAATTCAGTCCCTTGTCGGGAAGAATATCCTGCCGGACATATCCGAAGGAGAATTCAGGAAAGAAACGGCTGCGCTCAATGTTCAGCAGAGCCTGTTTTTCGTGAACCTGGCTCTGGAAATAATTCAGGTGAGCTTCGGAAAGCGACAGTGTATCTGTACTTACCGGATAGAGCTGTATGGAGTAATCATTCGGGATGATCGGAAAATCCGAATAGCAGGCCCACTGGAGGCGTGAGGCGGCCTGCTTCAGCTCTTCGTTTGCCTGGAAAAGTTTGTTCCGCATGTCGGAAGCAACAGTAGTAATCATGCTTTTTTCCAACAGATTGATCTCTCCCTGGGTATAACGTATCTCGCCGGCTTTCTGTATTTTGTCGGCCAGTGTGCTTTGCTGCTGATACATGTCTTTCAGGTTCCAGGCATACAGGTAGTATGCCCATGCCCGTTTGACTTCCGCCTTCACCTCTTTTTCTACCATCTGCTTGTAGAAGGTTCCGGTCTGAATCTGCTTGTTGGTCAGCGCATTCTTATAGAAAGGAGTAAGCAGTGAACCTACAGACTGTGTGATTGCCATTTCTTTATCCTTGCGCTGCACGCCGTTCAGTTGTCCCCAGGAATAGGAGAATTCAGTAGGTGCCATTTCGACGGTTTCTCCACGTGTGGCACGGATACGTCTGATGTCGGTCTCGGCTATTTTCAGGCGCGGACTGTTCTGCAACGCCATTTCCGTGGCTTGTTCCAGGGTGATGGCCTGGGCCGGCTCCTGTGCGGAAACGAACGACGGAAGTCCTGCCAGCAGGGCAATCATGCCGAAGCCGAACCATTTCTTGAATTTACTGTATCGTAACATAACCGTTGAGTTTACTATGTGATAAAAGACAGGGATGATCAGCAGGGTCAGTACCGTTGATACAATCAGACCTCCGATGACTACCGTAGCCAGCGGACGCTGAACTTCGGCACCGGCAGAAGTGGCTATCGCCATCGGTACGAAACCGAGTGAGGCAACCAGTCCTGTAAGGAACACCGGACGGAGCAGGTGCGGGCAGCTGATGCGGATGATGCGTGAGGTACACATCGGGTGCCCGGTACTTTTTCGTACTTCCTTGAAATGGTTGATCATCAGGATACCGTTGAGCACGGCTACACCGAAAAGGGCGATAAATCCTACTCCGGCAGAGATACTGAACGGAAGTCCGCGCAGCCACAGTGCCAGAATACCTCCGATGAGCGACAGCGGTACGGTACTGAATACCACCAGGGTATACGTAATGGACTTGAAGGCGAAGAACAACAGCAACAGAATCAGCAACAGAGCCACCGGGATAACAATCAGCAGGGTGTTGATGGCATTCTGCAGGTTCTCAAACTGTCCACCGTAAGAGAAGTAGTATCCGGGCTTCAGCTGGATATGCTGTTCAAGTGTCTGTTGAATATCGTTTACCACCTGCTGGATGTCGGCGTCGCGCACATTGACACCGATGACGATACGGCGTTTCGTGGCGTCACGATTGATCTGCAGCGGACCGTTTACCAGGTCGATTGTAGCTACCTCGCTGACAGGTATCTGTATGCCGTCGTTCGTACGTACGAACAGTTTGTCCAGATTCAGGTCTTTCACCTTGTCGTAATCGAGACGGAGAACCAGGTCGAAACGGCGTTCGTTTTCGAAAACCACTCCGGCCGCCTCACCGGCGTATGCCGTACGGACAATGGTATTCAGTTCTTCGATGTTGATACCGTAACGGGCTATCTTGGCACGGTTGTATTTCACAACCAGCTGGGGAAGTCCCATGGCCTGTTCTACGATGACGTCGGCAGCTCCCGGTACCTTTTCGATGTAGGTTGCCGCTTCTTTGGCCTTGGCATAGAGTTCGGCCATGTCTTCGCCATACAGCTTGACGGCAATGTCGGCTTTGGCACCTGTCATCAGCTCGTTGAAGCGGAGCTGGATAGGCTGTGAGAAGTTGAATTCAGCCCGGCTGGAGAGTGGCTCCAGGGCGTTTTTCATCTTTTCTACCATCTCGGCCCGGCTGGATGCGCTGGTCCATTCCTTAAAGGGCTTCATGACGATCATCATATCGGCGTCTTCTACCGCCATCGGGTCGGTAGGAACTTCGGCCGTACCGATCTTGGCTACTACGTGTTTGATTTCGGGGAACTGTTCCATCAGCGTCTTTTCTGCCAGTCGTGATACTTCGATGCTTTCGGTCAGTGAGCTTCCGGCCGGCAAGGTCATCTGCATGGCAAAGTCTCCTTCGTCCAGTGTCGGAATGAATTCAGCTCCCAGTTTGGTGAACAGCCACAAGCTGAAGGCCAGTGCCAGAAACGCGGCCGAAACAGTCAGACGGATGTGACGCAGGCAGGCCGCAAGCGTTTTCTGGTATACACGTCCCAGTTTCTCGAAGAAGCGGTCGGCAAACACTCTCTTTTCCTTGATTTGCCGTTTCAGGAAGAACGAAGCCATCATCGGTACGTAAGTAAGCGAAAGGATCAGGGCGCCGATGATACAGAATACCAGTGTCTTGGCCATCGGGGTAAAGTATTTCCCCTCGATGCCTGTCAGTGTCAGGATCGGGAAAAATACAATCAGGATGATCAGGACCGCAAATGTAGCGGAGCGTGCCACGTGGCTGGCTCCTTTTTCCACTTCGGCGTCCATTTCTTCTTTGGTAAGCGTACGTCCGCGGAACTGGCGGCTATAGATGTGTGCCAGTATACCTTCCAGAATGACGATGGAACCGTCTACCACAATACCGAAGTCGATGGCTCCCAGACTCATCAGATTGGCCGAGACTCCGAAAATACGCATCAGGATGAAGGCAAAGAGCATGGCCAGCGGGATAACGGAAGCTACTATCAGTCCGGCACGTACATTTCCCAGGAAGATGATCAGTACCACGAAAACAATGACTGCTCCCTCTATCAGGTTACGGATGACGGTGGAAATGTTCCGGTCCACCAGTTCCGAACGGTTCAGATACGGTTCGATGCGGATACCTTCCGGCAGCATTTTCTGTACCTGTGCCACCCGTTTCTCCAGTTCGGTGGTTACCACGTTGGCATTGGCGCCTTTCAGCATCATGGCGATACCGCCTACGCATTCGCCTTTTCCGTCGATGGTCATGGCGCCGAAACGTTTGGCACTTCCGTAACGTACCTTTGCCACGTCGCTGACGTGTACGGGCATTCCGTTACGGTTGGCTACTACCACCCGCTCGATGTCTTCCAGACTGCCTATCATACCTTCCGAGCGGATGTAATAGGCCCGGTTCACCTTTTCTATATAGCTTCCGCCTGTATTCTGGTTGTTCCGGTTCAAGGCTTCAAACACTTCGCCGATGGTGATGTTGAGCGAATACAGGGCGTCCGGATCGACAGCTACCTCGTATTGCTTCAGGTTGCCGCCGAAGCTGTTTATTTCTACAATGCCGGGAATGCCGGACAACTGTCGTTTAACAATCCAGTCCTGGATGGTACGCAGCTCCATGGCGTTGTACTTGTTTTCGTATCCGGGGGCTACCTCCAGGGTATACTGGTAGATTTCGCCCAGACCGGTCGTAACGGGCATAAGTTCCGGTGTACCCAGTTCCGGAGGAATCTCCCCCGCCACTGCCTGTATCTGCTCGCCTATCAGCTGGCGTGCCTGCAGGGTAGGAACACTTTCTTTAAACACAACCGTTACCAGTGACAGGCCGAAACGGCTGACCGAACGGATTTCTTCTACGTTCATGATGTTGCTCATGGCAATTTCGATGGGGAAGGTTATCAGCTGTTCGACTTCCTGGGGAGCCAGGGTAGGCGATACAGTGACAATCTGTACCTGATTGTTGGTGATGTCTGGTACTGCGTCGATGGGCAAAGTCATCATCGCATAGATTCCCCCGATGAGGAGAAAGAGGGTAGTCAGGCCGACGAATAGCTTTTTCCTGACTGAGAAGTGTACGATGGTATCAAACATGGTTGTTATTATTTTAATTCTGCATCAAATGTAAAGTTATTTGGTGTTGTATATCGGTAAAAAGAAAGTGAAAAGGCGCAGATAGGGGGTGAAAGGGAAGAAATGGGGAGTGAACTTTTGTTTCTGTATAAACAAATGTCGGTTGAAATTTGGAGACTTGCGGAATATGTCCCATCTTTGCCACACATTTAAAAACCGAAATGAGAGTTTTGTAATCCTCATCGGAGGCAAGTATCGAAAAGCCGGATAAGATGACTGGGTAAAACCAATCAGCTTATCCGGCTTTTTTATTTGGCCACTGACTTGTATAGAGGTTATTAATAACAGTTGGATATGGATAGAGATGCGATTGATCTGAGTACATTGAATGTATTTACGTTGTTCAGAAAGTATTTTGTGCCTACCTTATTAGGTATGCTCGGTATGTCGGCGGTTACGGCCATCGATGGAATCTTTGTCGGTCATGGAGTAGGAAGTGATGGTATTGCGGCCATCAATATTTGTATTCCTTTGCTGATGCTCTTTACCGGATTCGGCTTGATGGTTGGAGCCGGTTGTTCGGTGGTTGCTTCCATTCAGTTGTCGCGGGGGAAAAGCAAATCGGCTCGGCTGAATGTTACACAAGCCTTGCTCTTTGTAACGGTTGTTGCGCTCATTCCTTCTGTGCTGATGATGATATATCCTGAACATACAGCCCGTTTGCTTGGCTCTTCCGAATATTTGTTACCGAAAGTGACCGACTATTTGCTATGGTTTGTGCCGTCGTGGGTGTTTCAGATTTGGATAACGGTATCATTGTTTCTGATCAGGCTGGACGGCTCTCCCAGGCTGGCCATGCTGTGCAGTCTTGTCAGTGCCGTCATCAATGTAGTACTTGACTGGTTGTTTATTTTCCCTTTGGGGTGGGGAGTCATGGGAGCAGCTTTCGCCACTTCCATCAGTATTATTGTCGGTGGGGTAATGGCTATTGTTTATTTATTGTTTTATGCCCGCCGTTTGCGTCTGTATCTGCCGAAGCTGAGTTATAAGAGTTTGCGTCTTACCATACGAAATCTGGATTATCAGTGCCGCATCGGTTTTTCGGCCCTGCTGGGAGAAGCTACCCTGGCAGTTCTTATGTTTGTAGGAAATCAGGTCTTTATGAGTTATCTGGGCGATGATGGTGTGGGGGCATTCGGGATAGCCTGCTACTATATTCCCTTTGTCTTTATGGTTGGAAATGCCATTGCCCAGTCGGCACAGCCCATTATCAGTTATAATTTTGGCCTGGGGTATCAAGACAGGGTGACAGGCACGGAGCGGATAGCCTTGCTGACGGCCGTCGTTTGTGGGGCGGTGGTAACACTGGTGTTTACGGTTTATCCGGACTTGTTGGTAGGGCTTTTTGTGAATCCGGAAAATGAGGCTGCCCGGATAGCCATAAACGGTTTTCCTTATTTCTCGGCTGGCTTTGTGTGTTTTGTCGTGAATATCGCTGCCGTGGGGTATTTTCAGAGTATTGAACGGATCAGGCCTGCAATTGTTTTCGCGTCGCTGCGTGGTGCTGTTTTTCTGATACCTAGTTTTATTCTGTTGCCTGAGCTGTTGGAAGTAGCAGGTATCTGGTTGGCTTTGCCATTTTCGGAGTTTTTGACTTCTATGGCTGTCCTGGCGTTTTTCCTGGTTGGAAGAAAAAAAACGTGCCGTTGATTTAATTGTTTGCCAGATTTGTATCAATTATGTAAACAGGAAAAGGCCTTGAAAACAGGCTCATGTCTTACATGAAACGTCCGTTCGTTTCGATAAGGATGTCCGTTTGTTTGGAATAGAACGAACGGACGTTTTTAAAGGACTGTTTTCGTCCTGATTATCTGATGTCTTAATCAACCGGTATAAGCCGGGTTCATATAGAATGGATAAAAAGAAAGCCGCTGATAAGAGTTAGTTATCAACGGCTTTTTGAATCTTTTCTGGTGATCCGCCTGGAGGCGGAACCTTATATTTTTTATCGCTAATAATCAGTTACTTATCTTGCTGTTTAT
>ENA-ORSF01000147-ORSF01000147.1-human-gut-metagenome-genome-assembly--contig:-NODE-147-length-29821-cov-6.83562_pt1 | contig 29821 bp, 25 predicted proteins | sample MGYA00242188_ERZ509155 | MGnify/ENA primary metagenome ERZ509155 (study PRJEB26280, sample SAMEA2338656) | human gut metagenome | biome: human gut; feature: human-associated habitat; material: faeces...
AAATTATAGCCGCCGGATTACAAATCCAGCGGAACAGGTACTTCGTTCCTGCTACCTCACTTGTTACGGGGGATTTGTAATCCCCCGTATGATTGCTTCGTAAAGAAAAAACGGTTATCGACGAAAATTATAACCGCCGGATTACAAATCCGGCGGAACAGGATTGCTGTGTTACAGGACCTGCTACTTCACTTGTTACGGGGGATTTGCAATCCCCCGTATGATTACTTCGTAAAAAAGAAACCCCCGTACCTGCTACCTCACTTGTTACGGGGGATTTGCAATCCCCCGTATGATTGCTTCGTAAAGAAGGAACGGTAATCGACGAAAATTATAACCGCCGGATTACAAATCCGGCGGAACAGGATGCTGGTGACCGGAAACGCGTTGTGAATGCTGGTGACCGCCGAATTACAAATCCAGCGGAACAGGGTACTTCGTTCCTGCTACCTCATTTGTTACGGGGGATTTGCAATCCCCCGTATGATTGCTTCGTAAAAAAAGAACGGTAATCTGAGGAACTTATAGCCGCCGGATTACAAATCCGGCGGAACTGTTATGAATGCGGAGGTACTTCGTTCCTGCTACTTCACTTGTTACGGGGGATTTGCAATCCCCCGTATGATTGCTTCGTAAAGAAGGAACGGTAATCGACGAAAATTATAGCCGCCGGATTACAAATCCGGCGGAACAGGGTACTTCGTTTCTACTACCTCATTTGTTACGGGGGATTTGCAATCCCCCGTATGATTAGCTTCATAAAAAAGAAACGGTAATTGACGAAAATTATAGCCGCCGGATTACAAATCCGGCGGAACAGGATGCTGGTGACCGGAAACGCGTTGTGAATGCTGGTGACCGCCGCATTACAAATCCGGCGGAACTGTTATGAATGCGGAACATGTTCCTGCTACCTCACTTGTTACGGGGGATTTGTAATCCCCCGTATGATTAGCTTCGTAAAGAAAAAACGGTAATCGACGAAAATTATAAACGCGGATTGCAAATCCGACGGAACAGGATGCTGGTGACCGGAAACGCGTTGTGAATGCTGGTGACCGCCGCATTACAAATCCGGCGGAACTGTTATGAATGCGGAACATGTTCCTGCTACCTCACTTGTTACGGGGGATTTGTAATCCCCCGTATGATTAGCTTCGTAAAGAAAAAACGGTAATCGACGAAAATTATAAACGCGGATTGCAAATCCGACGGAACAGGATGCTGGTGACCGGAAACGCGTTGTGAATGCTGGTGACCGCCGCATTACAAATCCGGCGGAACAGGAGCTTCATAAAAAAGGAACGGTAATCGACGAAAATTATAGCCGCCGGATTACAAATCCAGCGGAACAGGTACTTCGTTCCTGCTATTCCACTTGTTACGGGGGATTTGCAATCCCCCGTATGATTAGCTTCGTAAAAAGGAACGGTAATCTGAGGAACTTATAACCGCCGGATTACAAATCCAGCGGAACAGGTACTTCGTTCCTGCTACCTCACTTGTTACCCGTATGATTAGCTTCGTAAAGAAGAAACGGTAATCGACGAAAATTATAAACGCCGGATTACAAATCCGGCGGAACAGGATGCAAATCCGACGAAACAGGAACAGACGAAATGCGTTGTGAATACTGGTGACCGCTGGATTACAAATCCAGCGGAACAGGAGGATTGCAAATCCGGCGGAACAGGCTATTAACTTTTAACTCTATACGCTTCGCTTTTAATTATTAATTTTTCATTATTCATTATTAATTACCCACGCCCCCGTTTTTAACTTTTAATTGTTAATTATTAATTGTTTAATTCTCTCACGGTTCCCCGAAGTGTTTCAGGATCAGTGCGACCTCGTGTTTCAGGAAGTATTTCCGGTTTTTGTCGTAGCCGTGCTCCCTCAGTTCCTGCTGCAGGGGAGCGCAGTGCTGGATCCAACGCCCCAGGTTGCGCATGGCCGTCTGTTTGCTGCTGTCCGGAAAATACAGCATGGCCAATTCGTTCTTGCGGTAAATACGCAACTGGAAATTCTGTTCTTCTACCATGTGTTTCTGTTTCTAAATTTCCTTAAATGTACTGATTTTCTGCCTTCTATGCAACTATTTTCCCCGTAAAATCCGCTCCTGTCCGCATTCTGTCACTTCCGTCGTGCTCCCATACGCCCGTTTGTTCCCATCCGTTCGAACGGACGTTTTCTTCCGGACGTCCGTTCGTTCTGCCTGATGTGTCCGTTCGTTTTGCTTTTCATAGTTTTCTTCCTTCCGCCGAGGGTCCAAAAGGTTCAAAGGTCCACTGTAACGACCCCTTACCGTACCGATACTCCCGGTTTCTCCGGGAAATGCTGCCTATGTGACCGATTACAAGCCGAAGTCCATAACCCCATCGCATCCTGTCAGACACCTTTTTTCCGTGATATCTCCGTCAGGTCAGTTTCCGGTAGCACGTCTCCAGCTTCAGGACGATACCGGCTTCTACCGCCTTGTCCAGGATACGCTTGGCCGTGCTGCGCGACTTCCCCGTGAGCACCGTGGCCTCCAGGAACTTCGTGTAGCTGAATTCCTCGGGCAGTCCGTCCAGGATGCGCTGCACCTGGTAGAAGATCCGCATCGGATGCCGTTTCCCCCGGTGGTTCTCCAGCATGGTGGATATGCGCAGGCTGTGCACCAGCAGGGTCTGCACCAGCGACAGGGCCGTCCGGAAGTCCCGCTCCAGGCAGAGGCAGTCGCGTGCCGTGGAGTGCTGTTCGTACTTGCGGATGGCCGTGAGCAGGGCCGCGATGCGTGCCATCATCAGTCCGTGGCGGTTCACGATGGCCTGCGTGTTGTCCTCTTCCTCCAGCAGCACCCGTTCCAGCAGGGAGGTGAACATCTGGTCGTGCATCCGCCATTGCGCCTCCGTGAAGATCACCTGCGTGGGATGCTTCTCCAGGAAGTGGAAGAGTCCGGCCACCTCCGTCCCCAGCTCCCGGAACAGCTTCTCCGGGTCCTTCGCCTGCTCGTTCGGTTCGGCCGACACCCACTCCGGCTTGCCCGGCAACATGTAGAGGCTGATGCGGCTCATCATCCCGTCCTCACGGTACGGCACGAAGTTCACCAGTTGCTGCAGGGTCCCCGACATGCAGATGGCCAGGCGCGGATGCGGCACGTACACCATCCGTTTGTCCACCTTGTAGTTCAGCCCCACCGGCTCGTGGTGGTAGATCATGCGCAGCTCCGGCGTGTGCCGTCCGTATTCCGTCGACACCGCCGCCGAGAAGGCATCCATCTCCGAGGTGAAACAGATCAGTCCCCGGTCGCCCGCCGTCTCCAGGTCGGCTATCAGCTGGCTCTTCGAGGTATTGGGCGGCAGCAGCAACGCCTTGCGGGGCGGTTCCTCCGCCCGTAGCGCCGTGTTCGGCCGGCGTTTCTCCCGCAGCGCCTTCCGCTGTTCCTGCTCCCAGTCCACCAGCTTCTCCTGATACTCCTTCATCTCCTTCTTCCACTGTGCCAGCAGCTCCCGGTGGACCGGCTGCGCCAGTTCGGCGGCGTACGCCACGATTCCCTTGCCCGCACCGGCCGGTCCCAGGATGGCGGCATACAGGTGCGGCGATACCTCCTTGTCGGCGTAACGTACCCGTACCCCCGGCACGCACCCCGACAGCACCGCCAGCATGCCCAGCAGCAAGGCATCCTGCTGCCGGCGAGTCGATACCGCCTCCAGTCCCCGCAGGATGAGCGACGGCAATGCCTGTACCGCGTCCTCCTCGAAGTACGGGGCCGTATTGAGCGCTTCCTCCTCCAGATCCCGCGCGTCGGGCTCCTCTCCGTTGCCCGGAACACCCCTTCCCGTACGGTCAGGGTTCGCTAGAGTGGACCCATGAACCTTTTGGACCCAGTCCAGGTACGAGAGCGGCGCTTCCTCGGAGTGGTTATACCCCCATTCCAGGGCGTCGCGGAACTCCTTCAGCGGCAGTTGCCCCAGGGTCTCGAAGGCCTCCTGCTTCAGCAGCTCCAGGTTCTCGCGGCTCAGCCTGCGCCAGCGGGCCTCCTGTCCCATCCGCACCAGCGACGTGTGGCGTCTGCCCGGTTCGAACGGGTTCCTCCGCAGGAATTTCTGCAGGAAACTCCCGATCCGCACGATGCCGTGCTCCGCCTGCAGACCGTTCGGATAACGGTGCTCCTCCGAGAAATCCCCGCCGGTGGGCGGCACGTAGCGCAGGGGATTCCCCCCGACGGCATACGGAAACACCTCCGTGTGGTCGGCATAATACGCTTCGGGGTCGGCCGCCGCGAAGGAGAGACGGCACAGATCCTTGCAGGCCGGGTCGTACACCAGTCCCGTTTCCCGTTCGAACCATTCCGCCACCTGCCGGTAAGCGTCGGCATACACGTCGGGGTGCACCACCCCCAGGTTGACAAACACCCGCAGTCCGTCCTGCGAGCAGGTGCGGTGCAGCGCCTTCACCCACGGGTACTGCGGCAGCTTCTTCCGTGCCTCCTCCAGTTGCGCGGGAGTCACGTGGTCGAAATCGAAGGGAGCGATTCCCGTCCGTCCGGTGAGCAGGTTCACCCGCCGTCCCTTCAGGCAGTTTCCGGCCGGTACCAGGGCGGGCAGCGAGCGCTTGATGCGGTCCGCCTCTTCGGTCTGCCCGTTCTTCAGGCAGTCCAGGCGTTGCCGCACCCGTTCGGCCACGGAGCGGTCGGTACGTACTTGGGTTATCCAATCCTTCAGGGAAATGAGTTGCATTCCCTGCTTGCTGTTTACGCCGGCAAAGAGCGTCATCAAATTGTTTTCCATTTGTTAAGTATTTAAAAAATAAAAGAATCAAGGCCCCTCGTCCGAGAGGCATTGCAAAAGTAGCGGGTCTGTTCCACTCCCACAAATGTTAAATGTTTCGCCCCTTATCTGCCTGTCAGTCACCTGTGCCCGTATTTCCGCACCCGTTTCCCCGTGTTTTCCCGTTCGTTTTAAGCATGGTTAAATTCTGCTAAATCTTTCTCCAACCCCGTTCCGGCCGCCGGCTGCCGTTTCCGGTCCTCAGTCGCGGTCTTCCCTGCCGGATTTCCGCCCGCGCTGATTCAGTTTCTGCCGCATCCGCGGGTTCCGCAGGCAGAGTCGCCGCAGCATCTCCCCGTACCTCAAGAGCTGCAGACATTCCCTGTACAGAAATTTGCTCCGGTCCATCCAAAGCAGAACTGTCAGCAAATCGGCTTCCTGTCCCAACACCCGTTCCATCATGGTCTGTTCTTCATAACGTTTTTTTCTCATTTCACTCATTTTTTAAAAGTTAATAATAGATGATAAAGTCTCGGCGGACCTTTTACAGCCCGCTCTGAAAATAAGCAAAATTTAGCAAAAACGAAACTTTTCTCCCGATTTTCCTGCATTTTCACGCAAACTTTCCGTTTTTCCTGTCCTTTTTATCGCGTCCGGCCCTTTCGGACGTCACTTTCCACACATCCGCCGTCCGATGCCTTCACGGCAGCCACCCTTCAAATATTTTATAAATCGTACAAAATCCTTGTGTAATACGTTAAAAGCCATTTGGGAAAGTTGCTAATTGACGTTTTTTTACTATTTTTGCACCGTAAAAAAACTGAGACATCCGCGTCTGCCCGTCTCCCGTATCTGGGACAGGTAGCCGCGAAGCGTGCCCGGAGGGGAAGGTTACATAGAATCGTATTACTTAAAAACAACTAAAAGCACATGTCGGAAATGCAAACCAATCGTTACAACGATGCCGTGGTCTTTCTGGTGAAACTGGGAGACTTCATCTTATACAACCTGATCTTCTACCTGTTCTGCCAAACCGGCCAGACGGCGGTCGATCCGTCCGTCTCAACCTGGGCCCTGCAGCTCATCATCAGCTTCAGCTACCTGCTGGCCGCCAGCCGGAACAGCGTCATCCTGCACCTGCGCAAGGTCTATGCCTACCAGATTGTGATGAAGGTTTTCCGAAACACGGTGTATTTCGCCATCATTTCGGGACTGGCCTTTGCCGTGTTGAAATACGTCGAGGTAGACAGCTATTTCTACCTGGCCTACCTCTGCCTCTGTTTCCTGACAGTCAGTGCCTACCGGCTTGTCTTCAGTTCCCTGGTCAAATCCTACCGCCGCCGGGGCGGCAACCTGCGCTACGTGGTGCTGGTAGGCTCCACCCCCAGTAACCTCGACCTGTACCACGAGATGATGGACGACGCGTCCACCGGCTACCGGGTATGCGGCTATTTCGATTTCGAGGCCAATCCGTCCTATCCGGCGGAATGTCCCTACCTGGGTACCCCCGATCAGGTCACCGCGTACCTGAAAGCCCATCCGCACGTGCAGTACCTGTTCTGCGGACTGCCTTCGCAATACCGCGACGTGATTATCCCCATCATCGACTTCTGCGAGAACCACCTGGTGCACTTCAACAGCGTGCCCAACCTGCACAATTACCTGCAGAACCGCGTGTACCTCAACATGCTGGGCGACGTACCTTACCTGAGCCTGCGCCGCGATCCACTGAGCCTCATGCAGAACAAGCTGCTCAAACGGGCGTTCGACGTGGTGTTCTCGCTCCTCTTCCTCTGCACCCTCTTCCCCATCATCCTGGTGGTGGTCTTCGTGATGACCAAGCTTACCATGCCCGGCCCGCTCTTCTTCTGCCAGAAGCGGAACGGACTGAACGACAAGGAATTCTACGTCATCAAGTTCCGGAGCATGAAGGTGAACAAGGAGGCCGATACCCTGCAGGCCACCAAGGACGACCCGCGCAAGACCCGGTGGGGAAACATCATGCGCAAGACCAACCTCGACGAGATGCCGCAGTTCATCAACGTCCTGCTGGGCGACATGAGCATCGTGGGACCTCGCCCGCACATGCTCAAGCATACCGAAGAATATTCCAAGCTGATCAACAAATACATGGTGCGCCACTTCGTGAAACCGGGCATTACCGGCTGGAGCCAGGTGACGGGGTTCCGGGGAGAGACCAAGGAGCTGAAAGACATGGAAGGCCGCATCCGGGGCGACATCTGGTACATCGAGCACTGGAGCTTCTGGCTGGATCTCTTCATCATCTGGAAAACGGTGGCCAACGTGTTCCACGGAGAGAAGAACGCATATTGATCACAAACAGCAAGAATACATAGCAAGGAAGAAAGGATAAGGAATGCGTCCGGGGGCGGAAACGGCTCCGGACGTCGGATTTTACACGAAAATCCTGTAAAAATCTTAATTCTTGTTAAACCCGTGCAGTATCGGGCGGAAACATTCATTCTGTTAGAGATAGAAAACCTAACTTGCGGTTTTTTACGGAAAGCGGTGAACCACTTTCCGCCGAAACCCGGGGCGGAACCGGTAGCGGAAAGCCCTCGAAGAACGAAACAACTTATTAATTGAACAGACAAATACATGACCATTGCTATTGATTTCGACGGAACACTCGTCGAGCACAAGTACCCCGAAATTGGCAGGGAAATCCCTTTTGCCTTCGATACCCTGAAACGCCTGCAGGCCGACGGGCACAAGCTGATCCTCTGGAGCGTCCGCGAGGGACGGTTACTGGACGAGGCCGTGGCATACTGCCGCGAACAGGGCGTGGAGTTCTACGCCATCAACCGCGATTATCCCGAAGAAGAGAAGGGAGCCAACCGCCATTACTCGCGCAAGCTGAAGGCGGATCTTTTCATCGACGACCGCAACCTGGGTGGCCTGCCCGACTGGGGCACCATCTACGAAATGGTGAAGTACAGGCTGAGTTACGAAACCCTGGTAGACCGCTACGAAGCCGAAGAGCCGGCTCCGAAGAAAGGCAGGGGACTGCTGGGACGGCTTTTCAAATGACCCGTCCGCCAACGACCGAAAACAGAAACAGACATTTAGGAACATAAAAAAGGACATGAAAAAATATCTATTCATCGCATTGCTGGCTGCCGGACTGATGAGCAGCTGCACCTCGTACAAGAATGTCCCCTACCTGCAGGACATCGAAACGGTAAACAATTACGGCAAGGAAATCCCCCTGTATGACGCCAAGATCATGCCCAAGGACCTGCTGAGCATCACGGTGAACACCACCGACCCGCAGGCCGCGGCCCCGTTCAACCTGACCGTACAGACCCCGCTGAACGCGGCCCTGACCAACATCAACACCACCACCCAGCCGACCCTCCAGCAATACCTGGTGAACAACCAGGGAGAGATCGACTTCCCGGTGATCGGCCGCCTCAAGGTGGGCGGACTCACCAAGAACCAGGCCGAAGACCTCATCCGTGAAAAATTACAGCCCTACCTGAAAGAGGCTCCCATCGTGACGGTGCGCATGTCCAACTACAAGATTTCCGTGCTGGGCGAAGTGGCCCGTCCGGGCAGCTTCACCGTAAGCAACGAGAAAGTGAACGTGCTGGAGGCCCTGGCCATGGCGGGCGACATGACGGTGTACGGTGTCCGCACCAACGTGAAGCTCATCCGCGAGGACGCCGACGGCAAGCGGGAGATCGTACCCCTCGACCTGACCAAAAGCGACCTGGTGCTCTCGCCCTACTTCTACCTGAAGCAGAACGACATCCTCTACGTCACCCCGAACGAGACCAAGGCCAAGAGCTCCGACATCGGTACCACCACCACCACCTGGATTTCGGCCACCTCCATCCTGATCTCGCTGGCCAGCCTGATAGTGAACATTCTCCGTTAATTCATACCTTACCAATACAACCGTTATGACTGAACAAAATTCCAATAACATCACCCCGGAAAATCCGGAAGAAAGCTCGTTCAACCTCTACGAAATTCTTTTCAAATACCTGGTCTACTGGCCCTGGTTCGTGGCCAGTGTACTGATCTGCCTGGTGCTGGCCTTTGTCTACCTGCGCTACCAGGCCCCGGTGTACAACGTGACGGCCAGCGTCCTCATCAAGGAACAGGACCCGCGCAGCCGGGCCATGAGCGCCAATAGCGGTGCTCTGGAAGCCCTGCAGAGCATGGGTGGCTTCTCCATGAGCAACAACTTCGACAACGAAGTGGAAATCCTGAAAAGCCGTACCCTCGTCAAGAAGGTGGTGACCCACCTGGGCCTCTACATCTCCACCGGCGAGGAGCGTTTCTTCGGCTATGCCCGCCCCCTCTACCAGACCTCGCCCGTCGGGGTCTACATGGCGCCCGAAGAGGCGGAGCAACTGGAAGCCGGTATGAAGCTGCGCCTCACCTATACGCCCGATAACCGTCTGCAGGTAAAGGCCGAATACGAACTTAATGAGGAGGAACAGACCCTGGAAAAGACCTTCGACAAGCTGCCGGCCGTGCTCCCCACCCCCGCCGGTGTCCTCAGCTTTACGGCCAACGACTCCCTGCTGGCGGAATGGCGGAAAGAGCATACCGGCGACCTGAAGCTGGTCAGCTACGTCAATTCCCCCACTGCGGTAGCCAAGGCCTACAGCGAGAACCTGTCAGTAGAAGCCACTTCCAAGACCACCACCATCGCCCGGGTAGCCGTGCAGAACACCAGCCGCCAGCGGGCCGTGGACTTCATCAACTGCCTGGTGGCCTACTACAACCAGGACGCCAACGACGAGAAGAACGAGGTGGCCATGAAGTCGGCCGAGTTCATCGAAGACCGCATCGGCATCATCAACCAGGAGCTGGGCAACACCGAGACCCAGCTGGCGGACTTCAAGCAGAAGTCCGGCCTGACCGACCTGACCAGCGACGCCAAGCTGGCCCTGGAAGAGAACTCCAAGTACGAGCAGCTCCGCATCGAGAACCAGACGCAGATCCGCCTGGTGGAATTCCTGCGTGACTACATCAACAACCCCGCCAACGCGGACGAAGTCATCCCGGCCAACGTGGGCCTGCAGGACCAGGACCTGAGCAAGGTCATCGACCAGTACAACACCATGCTGATCGAGCGGAAACGCCTGCTCCGCACCTCGTCGGAAAACAACCCCGCCGTCATCAACATGAACACGGGCATCGAGGCCACCCGCCACAACGTGCAGACCACCGTGGCCAGCGTACTGAAAGGACTCCAGATCAGCAAGGCCGACATCGAACGCCAGGCCCGCAAGTTTGAGGGCCGCATCAGCAGTGCCCCCCAGCAGGAAAAGGAATTCCTGAGCATCGCCCGCCAGCAGGAAATCAAGGCCCAGCTCTACATCATGCTGCTGCAGAAGCGGGAAGAGAATGCCATCACCCTGGCCGCTACCGCCACCAACGGGCGCATCATCGAAGAAGCTCTGCCGGACAAGAGTCCGATATCTCCGAAAAAGAAAATCGTTGTTTTGGCCGCCCTGATTTTAGGTCTGGCCATTCCGGTGGGAGTTGTCTACCTGCGCGATTTGCTGAAATACAAGATTGAGAACCGGGACGATGTGGAACGCATCACCAGCGTGGGCATCCTGGCCGAACTGCCCAAGTGCGCCAAGCCCGAACACGGAGCCATCGTGGTGCGCGAAAACAAGAACGACATCATGGAAGAGACCTTCCGTGGCCTGCGTACCAACCTCCTCTTCATGCTGGGCAAGACCGACAAGGTAGTCCTCTTCTCTTCTACCCAGCCGGGCGAAGGTAAATCCTTCGTGGCCGGTAACACCGCCGTCTCTCTCGCCTTCCTGGGCAAGAAAGTCATCGTGGTCGGTATGGACATCCGCAAGCCCGGTCTGAACAAGGTGTTCAACCTGAGCCGCCGGGCCGAAGGCATCACCAACTACCTGAGCGATCCGGACCACGTGAACCTGTTCGACATGATCCAGCGTTCCGACATCAGCCCGAACCTCGACATCCTGCCGGGTGGCCCGGTACCTCCCAACCCCACCGAATTGGTGGCCCGTGACGTCCTGGAGCACGCCATCGACCAACTGAAGTCCCGTTACGATTACGTCATCCTCGATACCGCCCCCATCGGCATGGTGACCGACACCGCCATCATCGGCCGTGTAGCCGATCTGTGTGTCTACGTCTGCCGGGCCGATGTCACCCCGAAAGCCGGTTACGAATACATCAACGTGCTGAAGAACGAGCACAAGTTCCCGAAACTGGCTACCGTCATCAACGGCATTGATATGAGTAAACGGAAAAACAGCTATGGCTATGGCTATGGCAAGAAGTACGGCTATGGAAAAGGTTATGGATATGGGTATGGATATGGGTATGGATTCGAAAGGGAACAAAAGAAAACAAGTTCTCACAAATAATGAATAAAAAACCGACTATTCCTATTCCCTAAGCTCCTAGAAACCAACCTTTAAAAAGTAAAATTTGTTTTTCATACTTATTATTGTGCATTACCTCTTTTAATAAAAGTAATTAGTAGACGAGTTTGTAAAAGCAGGCCCGAACCAATACATCACCAAGAAGATGCGCAAGACCCAATACAAATTGCAGTAATACTCTCTTATACTGACTTACGAGGACTTTGAAGCCAGTGAGTGGAAGATGCTGATGCCCGATAGTGTTCGCAAATCGCTTGCCGTCAGCTTACCTGCCATCCTGTCGATAACAGAGAAAACAGGGAAAGCTCCGAAATACAAGGACTTGCGGATACTTGCGTTTCTAAACTCGTTGTAAGAATCGATATAAATAAACATAACTATTATGGATAAGAATATAAAAATAGCCGTAGCCGGAACCGGTTACGTAGGACTTTCCATTGCCACACTCCTGGCACAACACCACCAGGTAATGGCAGTGGACGTGATACCCGAAAAGGTAGACCTAATCAACCGACGCAAGTCGCCCATCCAGGACGATTACATCGAAAAGTATCTCGCCGAGAAAGACTTAAACTTGACAGCTACCTTGGATGGAGCCAAAGCATACGCTGATGCGGACTTTGTAGTCATTGCAGCCCCTACCAACTACGACTCGGTAAAGAACTATTTCGATACGAGTCATGTGGAAGAAGTCATTGAACTGGTGAAAAGCGTCAACCCGCACGCCATCATGGTCATCAAGAGCACCATCCCCGTGGGCTACACCGAAAGCGTGCGCAAGAAACTGAATACGGACAACGTGATTTTCTCGCCCGAATTCCTGCGCGAGAGCAAGGCGTTATACGACAACCTCTATCCCAGCCGTATCATCGTAGGACGCCCCGAAGGCGACACCCGTTTGGACGAAGCCGCCCGCACTTTTGCCGCACTCTTGCAGGAAGGAGCCATCAAGGAAAACATCGACACCCTCTTCATGGGTCTGACCGAAGCCGAAGCGGTGAAGCTCTTTGCCAACACCTACCTTGCCTTGCGTGTCAGCTACTTCAACGAACTGGACACCTACGCCGAAATGAAAGGGCTGGACACCCAAGCCATCATCAACGGCGTCTGCCTCGACCCACGCATCGGAACGCATTACAACAACCCCTCGTTCGGTTACGGCGGCTATTGCCTGCCCAAGGACACCAAGCAGCTATTGGCTAATTATGCCGACGTGCCCGAAAACCTCATCCAAGCCATCGTGGAAAGCAACCGGACAAGGAAAGACTTCATTGCCGACCGTGTGCTTCACAAGGCAGGTTATTATGATTATTACAACCGTGGCGACTTCAATCCATCAGAGGAAAAGAAGTGCATTATCGGTGTTTACCGTCTGACCATGAAGTCGAACAGCGATAATTTCCGTCAATCCTCCATCCAAGGCGTAATGAAGCGGGTGAAAGCCAAAGGTGCGGAGGTGATTATTTACGAACCGACATTGGAAGATGGCAGCACGTTCTTCGGTAGCAAGGTAGTGAACGACTTGGACGCTTTCAAAGCGCAAAGTCAAGCCATTATTGCCAATCGCTATGACGCTTGCTTGGATGACATAAAAGAGAAAGTTTATACACGGGATATTTTCAGGAGAGATTGATTATGGAAACCTTGAATGCAGATTCGATTGTTGCTTCTATCACAGCGGCACTGAGCAACTACCCCGGACGTCCACATTCCGATTTCTATGTGGGTATTACCAATAATTTAGACCAACGTTTGGGTGAGCATCGCGTTACACGCGAAGACTGTCTGCGGATTCTTCGTGCCACAAACCATGATGAAGCACATTTCGCAGAAAGTACGCTTATAAATATTCATCACATGACTGGTAAAGTCGGTGGCGGAGCACCGGATTCCGTGTGGGTGTATTGCTATGAAATTACCGATACAACTATTGAAAGTACGAATGATGCACAATAACCGGATATTGTTACCCTATGCCTAATACATCGGCCAATAACAAACGCATCGCCAAGAACACGCTGCTGCTTTACTTCCGCATGATTGTCCTCATGCTGGTGACTCTTTACACCAGTCGTGTGGTGCTCGATGCATTAGGTGAGTCTGATTATGGCATCTACAACGTAGTGGGTGGCGTAGTGGCCATGTTCTCCGTGCTGTCCAACTCACTGTCAGGTGCTATCTCGCGCTTCATCACCTACGAACTGGGCACTGGCAACAAGGAACGGCTGGCAAGGATTTTCTGTACATCGGTCAACATACAGATTCTGATGGCACTGGTCATATTCGTGCTATGCGAAGTCGGCGGCGTATGGTTTCTTAACGCAAAGATGAACATCCCAAACGGGCGGATGGAGGCAGCCAACATCGTGCTGCAATGCTCCATTGCCACATTCATGGTCAACCTAATAAGCGTGCCCTACAACGCAACTATCATTGCCCATGAACGTATGGGGGTATTCGCTTATATTAGCATACTGGAAGCGGGATTGAAACTGCTGGTGGCTTATCTGATTTACATCTCCACCTTTGACAAGCTGATGGTTTATGCCCTGCTCATTCTAGGTATTGCTATCTTGTTGCGCCTCATTTACGGTATCTATTGCGGACGTCACTTTGCCGAAGCCCACTACCGTTTCATCCTCGACCGTCCCTTGCTGAAGGAGATGACTGGCTTTGCCGGTTGGAATCTTTTTGGCAGTACAGCTTACATGCTGAACACGCAAGGTGTGAACATGCTCATCAATATCTTCTTCGGCGTAGCCACCAATGCCGCCCGTGCCATTGCCGTGCAGGTGGATGCGGCAGTCACCCAGTTTGTCAACAACTTTATGACCGCCATCAATCCTCAAATTACCAAGTCTTATGCGTCGGGCGACCGTGAATACCTGTTCAAATTGGTGTGTCGGGGTACCAAATACTCGTTCTTCATCATGTACCTGTTTATCGTACCTTTAGTGCTCGAAGCGGACACCATTCTGGGCATCTGGCTGAAGGATGTGCCTGCGGACACACCTGTGTTCATGCGCCTGGTGCTGTTCTCTACACTAGCAACGCTGTTGGGTAACCCGATGTTGACAGCCATCCTAGCTACAGGAAAGATACGCAACTATCAGATTGCTGTGGTATCCGTAGGTTGCTTGGTTTTCCCGCTGACTTGGATTGCCTACAAGCTTGGATGCCCAGCTTACACCACCTATGTTATTTATGCCATCATCTACTTCTCATTGAATTTTATTCGATTGTCATTCCTGAAAAAGCTGATGGGCTTTCCTGTAGGGAGATTCATCCTGCCTGTATTCGGAAGGATAGGCATCTGTGCCGTACTGACGTTTGTGTTGCCTGCTGTCGTGATGTTCGTGTTGCCGCCTACGTTCCTCCGTCTGCTAGCAGTCTGTGTGGTCAGCTTGCTGTGGTCTGTAGCCTGTGTGTATTATGTGGGGCTGGAGAAAGAGGAACGAATATTCTTTATGAATAAGGCAAAGCAGTTACTGGCAAAGAGATTGAGATAAGAATAGCGTGTAATCTAACCACCATAGATAGATATCTACCTTCTTCAGAATCAAGCTGTTTACTAATAGCATGATTTTTCCTTTTCGGTTAGAAATACATTTTTATGTACATAACACAAGTACAAGGCGATAAAACAGATATCGACTCCATAAATATATATGTCTATGAATGTAAACATTTTAAAGAGAATGGCGAGATATGTAATCAAAGGCATTCCGCAGAAGATTATAAAAGCAGATATACATTATACATTGCCTTCTGCAAAACTACAAGGGAAAAAAATCATCATTACCGGTGGAGGGAAAGGCATAGGTTTAGCCATTGCTGAGCGGTGTGTCAAAGAAGGAGCCAAAGTGCTTATAACTGGTCGCAATGAAATGACATTGCAGCAAAGTGCAGCAAAAATAGGATGTCTGTATTTACGCCAAGACATGCAACAGTTTAATAATTTTCCAGCTTTTATGGAAAAAGCATTCTGCATGTTGGATGGAGTAGATTGTCTGATAAACAATGCTGGAATTTCCTTGCATGAACAAGGCTTTCTTAATGTATCGCTAGAGCAGTTTGATAATCAATTTAATACGAATTTGAAGGGAGCGTTTTTCTTCACGCAAGCCTTTATCAGACATTGTGAATCAGTCAGTCAAGACAATACAAAAAACATTCTGTTTGTTTCATCTGAAACAAGTATGACCGTAGACGAACGTCCATATGGCTTAACAAAAGCTGCATTAAACAGTCTTGTGCAAGGATTGGCGTATCGTTTTGCAAACAAGGGCTATCGGATTAATGCTGTGGCACCGGGTGTGACGATTTCGGACATGGTAGGGAAAAATGATGATGATAACTTGACTTATGATAATAATATGACCGGTAGATACTATCTGCCCGAAGAAGTCGCAGAAGTGGCATGCTTTCTCTTATCGGATGCATCCAACTGTCTGAATGGACAAGTTCTGGTTTGCAATGAAGGTAAGACTATTAATGCAAGATGGAAGTAACATAGAAAAAGTATGATTATGGAACAAAAATATTATACAGTAGAACGCGGGCAACAGATACTTGTTTACCTGCTTAAACAACACGGGATACGCAAAATCATCGCTTCGCCGGGAACCACCAACATCACTTTTGTGGGCAGTGTAATGAACGACCCATTCTTTGAGGTCTATTCATCAGTGGATGAACGTTCAGCCGCTTACATGGCTGTGGGCATGGCTGAAGAGAGCGGTGAAGCTGTTGTACTTTCCTGCACGGGTGCTACGGCATCTCGCAACTACATTCCGGGACTGACAGAAGCCTTTTACAGGAAATTACCAATTTTGGCTGTGACTGCAACCCAAAATGAAAACCGCATTGGACACATGATTCCCCAAATGATGGATCGGTCCAGACAATTGAAAGACATGTGTGTGCTGAGCGAGCATGTACCCGTGCCCAGAGACGAAAATGAAGAATGGGACGCCACCATCCGTCTGAACCGTGCCCTCCTTGCCTTGCATCATCATGGCGGTGGCCCTGTACACATCAATCTGGCCACGAACTATAGCAAAGACTTTTCGGTGAAGGAACTTCCGGTAGCCCGATGCATCCGCCGCTATATGCCTTATGACGAACTTCCCACCTTGCCACAAGGACGTATAGGCATCGTGGTTGGCAACCATCTGCCGTGGAAGCCACAGCTTACCGAGGCGGTCAACCGTTTCTGTGCGGGCTATGGTGCCGTGGTATTTTGCGAGCATGCCAGCAACTATGTTGGTCCTTACCGGGTATATAATGCGTTGGTCAGCCAGCAGGAGATTTACTCGAAAGACACATTCCGTACAGAGGTGCTGATACATATCGGCGAGGTGAGCGGATATGGCAACAGGCCGGTGCAAAACACAGCAGAGGTGTGGCGTGTGAACGAAGACGGAGAGCTGCGAGACCCTTACCATAAGCTATGCAAGGTGTTCGAAATGCCAGAGGAAATTTTCTTTAGCCGATATGCCGACATGGCTGGAGAACGGAAAGCGCAACAGGAGGCTGGTAAAGTCTGGTTAGAGGAATGCCACAAGAAATACGACAAGCTGCATGATGCCGTTCCCGAACTGCCTTTCTCCAACCTTTGGATAGCAGGGCAGACTGCCCATCGCCTACCTGACGGTTGCGCCTTGCACATCGGTATTCTCAACTCACTACGTGCCTGGGATATGTTCGAAGTGCCCAGTTCCGTGCAGGGATGCGGTTTTGTCAACACAGGTGGCTTCGGCATAGACGGATGCATGTCATCCGCCATAGGCGGTTCATTGGCACGTCCGGAACAGTTGCATTTTTTGATCATCGGTGATTTGGCCTTCTTCTATGACCTCAACTCCATGGGCAACCGTCATGTGGGCAACAACCTGCGCATCCTGTTGGTGAACAACGGAAAAGGGACAGAATTCCGTAACTACAACCACCCCGCTGCACAGTTTGGCGACGATGCAGACCGCTTCATGGCTGCCGCCGGGCATTACGGCAACAAGTCGCATCTGCTGGTGCGCCACTATGCGGAAGACTTAGGTTACGAATACATGCAGGCTTCTACTAAAGAGGAATATCTGTCACATTTGGACCGCTTCCTAATTCCCAACATCACGGAAAAGCCCATGCTGCTGGAAGTCTTCACGGACAATGAAGACGAGAGCCTGGCTCTGAAGACAATGAACACACTAGTAAGCGATTCGGCCATTACGCTGAAAAATAGCATAAAGAAGGTATTGCCAGACTCCATGGTGAAAGTGCTGAAGAATGTAGTGAAAAAGTAAAGTTGTGCATGAAAATATTCAATATAAGATTAAAGGAATGAAGATTGGCCTCTTAAGCTATCATAGGAATTACAACTATGGGTGGAACTTGCAGTGTTATGCACTGATGACCGTCTTAAAATCAATGGGACATGAAGTCACCTTGATTGATAAGACGAAGTTCTCAAAGCAATCCCGCTTGGGAAGATTTAAACGTGTTTGCATCCGTATGCTACATCTGAATAAAGAAAAGAGTTATGAAGATGTGCAAAAAGAAAAAGGCGTAAACATGGCACCATTTTTCAATAATTATATCTTCCCACGTACACATTGCATAAAGAATCAGAAAGGTTATAGAAAGTTGCCACACTTTGATGCTTTAGTGGTGGGTTCAGACCAAGTCTGGCGCGAGAAGTTGGTAAACCCGCTTGCCGATTATTTCTTCAACTTTATCGATTATCCAGCCATCCTGATAAGCTATGCCGCTTCTTTCGGAGTTGATTATGCCGAATATTCGGATGAAGAGATGAAACGGTGTGGCAAACTCATTGAAAGATTCAAAGCCGTTTCCGTAAGAGAGGCTTCTGGAGTGAAACTGATCAAAGATGTCTATAAATGGAGTTGCAATCCGGTTGTGATGCCAGATCCCACTCTTTTGTTGTCACGTCACGATTATGAGAAAATATCAGGAGAGTCCACGGGGCAAACATCAGGGCTGTTCTGCTATGTACTCGACATGACGGGTGATAAAGAAAAGGCAATAGAAAAAATCTCTACCATTTACTCCCTACAGCCAAAGATAATCAGCCTTGACGAAGAAAAGGCATATCCGTCCGTAGAGGAATGGCTGCAATCATTCCGTGACGCAGATTTTGTCTTTACCGACAGTTTCCACGGCTGTGTATTCTCGCTGATTTTCAGAAAGCCGTTTATCGCGTATGGAAATGCGAAGAGAGGAATAGCGAGGTTTGTCTCCTTACTTGATTCTTTCGGTTTACGTGAAAGGCTGATAGAATCATCTTCAGACATGGAACGGATGGATATGCAGAGCATTAAAAACATAAACAAAGAACATCTGGATGCCGTACAAGGCGAAATGCGTAAAAAGGCGTTGGATTTTCTTTCTAAAAAATTAAGATAAGATGAAGAATTGCATAAAAAAGATTTGCTTTATTTTATGGTCGGCCAGATTATTGCCTCATTATTGTGTGCTAAAATATAAATGTATGCGAAAGGATGTTGAGGCATTGAAATATATTGATGACACACGGTATTTTGCAAAAGAAGGTGGATTTTTCGGAATACTCCACAAACGTCCGGAATACATCAGTGTGCTTTATTCTCGATTGCAGGGAGCAGGGAAAATATTATCCGTACTTGGTCCTAAATATCCTTTCAAAATGCAAACAAAAGTTATCGGGGGGGGGGATTTATATTGATCATCCCCACTACACGCATCTGAATGCAGAAAAAATAGGCAGGGATTTCAAAACAAAGCATAATGTCACAATTGGAAATAACAGGGGCGGCATTCCCACCATCGGCGATAATGTTTTTGTGGGTGTGGGTGCGGTCGTTGTTGGCAAAATAAGGATTGGCAACAATGTTCAAATAGGTGCGAATGCAGTTGTCACAAAAGATGTTCCGGACAATGCTGTTGTAGTTGGAAATCCTGCTTACATAATAAGACTTAATGGTGAAAGAGTAAATATAAAGCTTTGAATTGAATGAATGAACATTTGTCTACAACATTGACCGTTTATTACTCAATACTTTTGTCAATGATAATATGCTTTTCATCCTATTGGTTGGTGACATCTAATAGGCTTGTAAAGATACAACAAAAATCCATCTTTAGCGATATAAGGTTTTGGATTCCATGCCTTTTATATACGGTTTTATTAGGATACAGGTGGAATTTTGCTTATGATTGGTGGCAATATTACCAAACATTCGAATACATACAAAATGGTCAGTTATACCGCGATACCACAGAGAAAGGTTATCTGCTGATAAACTATCTGTTGGGAAAAGCTGGTTTTAATCACTATTCTATTTTCTTATTAGAATGTTTTACGTTTTTCACCGCCGCATATCTTTTGCTGAAACACAATAGAAAAGCTCTGTTAATTGGCCTGTGCTTAACTTTCATAGCAATGAGATTCAGATGTTTGAATTTGTCACGGCAACATTTCGCAATGTCAATTCTATGGATAGGCTTCTATTACTTATTAAAAAGCAAAATAAAAACATACTGGGCTTTCGCCATTCTGGCTTGTTCTATTCACACATCTGCAATCCTGTGGGCTGTCCCATTTTACCTAACTCGTTATTTGCAGCATTTTATCAGTTTCAAGAAGGCATTGATTATTTTCGTTTCTTGCTATATATTTAAGACTGTTGTATTTGACTTGTTGATTAACGCTTCTTCGCTGATTACGGCATATATCATAACAAACAAAGGATATGACGCTTCAACGATGCTTGCAGACAGATTCATATGGGAAGAAAACTCTACGCTTCGAAACGCTATCAGCTTTATCAAAGGACTAGCTTATGTCGTTTGTATGTATCATATCATTAAAAAGAAATACGTAACGGATCGACAGGATTACACTATTTTGGTAATTGGATATATAGGGTTATGTCTAAGCATTTTTGGCTCAACACACGAAATAATTAGCCGATTCATGCTATATGTCTCAATCTTTACTTTTTTAGGGTGGGGTGTTATATGGAGCTGCCTTATACAAAAAAGACATTCAGTTCCAATATGGATATGGATATTCGCTTTGTTTACACTTATGCATTATGTTTATGCAATGTATCCAACAGTTGTTGAAGAAGTGAAAGTTGGGAACTACATTGAATACAGGAATGACATTTTTTCCCTATAAAGACGCAATTTATGCAAAAACTACATTATTACCCAGCATTACCCAAAAGTGGCAAGTATGCCAATCCTTATAGTTCTAATTACAGGAAGGCATTAAGCAAATATTTCAAGATTATCGATACACGCCCTTTGAAAGGATTTTTACTCCCGCTGCAATTGGCATTTGCTGCGTGGCGTGCCGATATTTATATATTCAACTGGATTGAGAACTTTCCATATAGACGTGTGCAATATCATCTGTTGATACTGTGCTTTCGCATTATAAAGATGAGAGGAAAGAAGATTGTCTGGATGTTTCACAATATCCACCCTCATGCAGATGCGAACAAATACACAGAAAGTATAATGGCGTATTTATTTAGTAATGCATCACTGATAATTGCCCATTCCCAAGAAGCGGCTGATTATGCGCAACAGAAAGCGGTATGCAAGGTGATATATAGATGTCATCCTATCGTCCCCTTTTCTGACTGTAAGTCTGTAGAATTTTGCTCTAAAAAGAAATATGACGTCCTGATATGGGGCAGCATTTTGCCTTATAAAGGCATTCCGGAATTTTTATCTTACCTCAATTCCATACACAGTCAATTGTCTGTACTTGTTGTTGGCAAAAGCAAGGATGAAGGATTAACCAAGTCAATACAGGCTGAATGCAATGAATTCATCTCTTACTCTGACAGACGACTTGAATTCAAAGATTTGGAGTATTTAATAAAAAACAGTAGATATGTAGTTTTCCCATACATAGGCGGTTCGGTGTCAAGCTCAGGTGCGCTGATAGATACCATTGCAATGGGCGGCAATCCTGTAGGACCGAACAAGGGCGCATTCAAGGACATTGCAGAAGAAGGCTGCTGTCATGTTTACAATGATTATGCAGAATTAGTGTCTATTTTGGAATGCGACTTAAAGATAAGTAAACTCTCAGTATCAACATTTATACGTGAGAACAGTTGGGAGAATTTTGTAAAGTCAATAAAAAATGAACTTTGAATTAATTCATAAGTTAAATGCAAATGAAAAATCAAGAAACATTAGTAAGCATAATATTACCAGTTTATAACGTTTATCCTTATATGTCCCAATGTTTGGATAGTATAGTTGCTCAAACTTATAAAAATATAGAAGTCATAATTGTCATTGACGGAGCAACGGATGGTTCGTATGAATTAGCAAAAGAATATTGCGAACAAGATAACCGCTTCAGCGTATATTGGCAGAAAAACTCAGGATCAGGACCTGCACGAAATAATGGATTAAGTCACGCCAAAGGTGAGTTTGTTATGTTTGTAGATCCTGATGATTGGATGAAAGAAGATTATGTTGAAAAATACCTTGAAGCACAAAAGGATGGTGATTTTGACTTAGTTACTGGTACGAGTATTGATTATTATTTTACAACTGGAAAAACAATTAAGCGCAAGAAAATCCGAGAAATTGAGGATGAAGTATTTATAGGACAAGATGTGGTTCGCAACAAATACGCATATTTACTGGAAAAAAGTTTGGTTATTGGTCCAGCAAATAGGTTATACAAAATGAAAATAATTAGAGAGAACAACATTACATTTCCTGATTTGAGAAGAAGCCAAGACATCGTTTTTAATTATCGCTATTATGATTGCATATCTTCTGTCAGAACTCTAAATTATCATGGCTATTGTTATCGGATAGAATTTTCTAAATCGTTTAGTAGAAAAAAAACTGATTATTATAAGACAATTAAGCAATTATATAATGAAACAAAAGCATTGCATAAAAAATGGGGCGAAGAAAAAAACATTCCAATGATAGCTAGTCATTATATGGTTAGTTTGAGTGGAGCAATGGAATTATGTATTGCTATGAACCAGCCGATTTCTATGATGTTGAGTGATAAGGAATTACAAGAAATGGTTAGGATTTCTTTGCCTAACAATTTTGTAACAAAATGCTTTAAGTATGTTTATCTATCAGGAAACAGTCATTTTATGAAAGTGATGATGAAGATAAAACATTTCATCAAAACTTACAGATTGGAATAATGAACTATAAAATATATAAATAATAAACTGATATGTACAAAATAACAGTTGTCATTCCTATTTATAAAGTTGAAAAATACATCGAACGATGCGCTCGTTCTTTATTTAATCAAACATTAGATAACATAGAATATATTTTTATTGATGACTGTAGCCCAGATCGAAGTATAGACATTTTGCAAAGGATATTACTAGAATATCCAAATAGAAAAGATTCCGTTCGCATTATTCGCCATGCAGATAACAAAGGGGTTGCTGCAGCTCGAAATACTGGCATCAAAGCTGCGCATGGTAAGTATCTAATACATTGCGATAGTGATGATTGGGTGGAATCAAATATGTATGAGCTTATGTATAGGAAAGCTCAAGAAACAAAAGCTGATATTGTGATTTGTGATTGGTATAAGGTATATACAAACAAGATGATTGTTCACCATGCTAATCAGCCTCAATCCCCTAATGAGTGTGTTATGCAGATATTAAGTGGAAAAATGCATGGTTCTCTTTGGAACAAACTCGTTAAACGAAATCTGTATATGCAATATAATATCCAATGCATAGAGGGGGCTAATTATTGCGAAGATATGTATGTTGCTTGCAAACTGCTCTACAATGCTCAATCAGTTGCCTATATAAATATTCCATTATACTATTATTTCAAAGGTAATGATGAATCATATACTCATAACCAATTGAGTAAATCTTCACAAAAAGGATTATTAACTATTTGCAAAGCACTTCGTGCTTATTTTAAAGACGATCCGGCAATGCAAAAAGCTTTGATTGATAATATCAATGTAAAGAAAAGCAACCTGCTATTTATTGGAGATTTGAAATATGCAAAAAAATTTGAAAAGACCAGCATTAGTTCTATTATTCATCATCCAACATTACCGCTTAGTCGTAAAATAGCTCTATGCTTCTACAATTTACACTTTTTACTTGGGGTAAAGATTTTAAGATTCTTGTATACGCACAGTCACTAAATCTACAACAAATGATTCCAAATATTTTATACACCCTTCACCACGACCTTTGTACAGGTTGTGGAATATGCGAAGGGGCATGTCCACATGGCGCGATAACGACAGTTGTCAGGCAAGGACGTTTCCTGCCAACGATAGACGAAAAATTGTGTCGAAATAGCACGGGATGTCACAGATGCATGGATTCGTGTCCCGGTGTTGGCGTAGACTTAGTCAAAATGGCTGATGAGTTCTTTATGGATGATGGGACAAAGACAGACAAGTGGGTCGGCCATTATCTGAAATGTTTCACCGGACACAGCAATGACGAAGACATGCGCTACCATTGTGCGAGCGGTGGTATGGTGAGCCAGTTCCTGATATTCTTGCTTGAGAAAGGATATATTGACGGGGCTGTCGTAACGGCATTTGACCCGAAGAATGAATTGCTGGTTCGTTCATATATCGCACACAACCGGGAGGAAGTGTTGCAAGCAAAAAGCAGCAAATATGCACCTGTTTCTCTTCATGGAATGGCGCAGGCCATCAAACAAGAGAATGGTACAAAGTATGTCATTGTCGGACTTCCTTGCCATATACAGGGTTTCCGTAAGTTGGAAGCAATAGACCGAAAACTCAGGGAGAAAGTGATTGGCCACTTTGCCATCTACTGTTCATCCGGACGGACGTTCTACTTGACGGAGCATGTTTTCAAAGAGCGCGGCATCCGTAAAGAGGACTTGATTTATTTTGCATACCGTGACGAGGGCTGTCTCGGTTCTCTCGTTGCGAAGCAACAACGCGGTATCAGGGTTGCCAATAGTAACTCTGAAACCGCTCTTTATAAAGAAGACGAAGTCTATAAAGAGCGGTATCAGAGTTACTATCACCCACTGAGAAGTTTCTTTATTCCAAGACGCTGCCTCTTTTGCATTGACCATTACGGCGAATTGGGAGACGTATGTTTCGGCGACATTCACATCAAACCTTATATGGATGACAAGATTGGAGTCAATTCATTGGTTGTGAGAAAGCAAGAATGGCTTGATTTGCTGGAGGAAGCACAATCGGAAGGATTCATTACCTTGGATGAGATTCCGGTGGAAACCCTGAATGCCTCACAACAGATGGCAGGGAAAAAGAAAGGCCGCAACGAACGGTTTATCGTATTAAACAAGCGTCTTGGCCGTGTAATGCCGGAATATGATGTGCCACTTCCGGATAAAACCGGACTAAAAACGGTTCTTGATTATTTACAAAATCGTGCCCAGCAATTCTTGGGACGGCACAAAAGCCTCTGGTGGCTGGTAAGCAAACTAAAAAAGGACACTTCGCACTATGAATAAAATAGGAATACGGATAGGGACTGTAATCTTAACCTTTCTACTCTCCTATCCGTTGATGTCAATGGCTCAACCTCATTGCGTACGCAAGCTGACCAAAGAAACACAATCATGGTTGCAACGCCTGTATCAAGCAGCAAAAGAACATAAACCTTATTATAGCCAGTTTGACCAATATCCTGTGCGAAACCAGCGCACGCTTCAATCAACTTACACACGAAAGACAGGTGTGGATTTATTCATCTATGGGCTGGATTTCTATTACGCTTCCGGTACTTGGTTTACGTCATCTTATAAAGAGAAGTGCCGAAACAATTTGGTTGCCATTGTAAAAGAAGCCTGGCACAAGCACAAAGCCATCCCTTGTTTTTCATGGCATCTGGAAAATCCATACGTTCAAACAGGATTCAACAACTATATGGGTTGCCGTTACCGATATGGACAAGACGGATATCCTGAACCGCACCGCTATGTGGTGAAGGAAATTCTGGAAGAGAAAGGGGATTCCTGTGGCTTTGGAAGCTATGGCAAGCAAAACAATCCGAAAGGTTATAAGAATCCAGCGGAATGGTTTGATGCCCGCTGCCGGGAAGTAGCTGGGATTATCCGTGAATTGAAAGATAAAAACGGCCGTTCCATTCCGATTATTTTCCGACTGTGGCATGAGTGTGAAGACAGTTGGCAATGGTGGGGAAAAAGCTATGTAAGTCCGGAAGATTATATCCGGTTCTTTCAACTAACAGTGGATAAAATAGAAAAATACACACAGACACACAATGTGCTTTATGCTTATAGTCCCGACCGCTATTGGAAGGATGAACAGAATTTCATGCTCCGTTATCCGGGAGACGAGTATGTGGAACTGATAGGGTTTGATGATTATTCCATAGGCAGCGATTCTGTAGCGTTGCAAGCTACCATACTCCGGGCAAAAACAGTGACTAAACTGGCGGAACAGCATCAAAAAGTTGCAGCCCTGTTTGAAACGGCAAACTCAAAGAAAGCTACAAGCGACAGGTTCTTTCGTGATTTCCTTCAGCCAATCATTGAAGCAGTCGGGGTAGAATTTGGGTTGGTGCAACTTTGGTCAACAGGTAAACTCAATACACCAGAGGAAATAACCGACAGAACACTATTTCTAAAAAGTGGCATAGTCAAGATAATCGATAAGTAAAATAAAAATATGGAAAACAAGCAAAAAATAGGATGTGTCATAGCCTACACAGAAGGTCACAACAACTATGGCACTTCATTGCAAGGGTATGCCATGCTGAAAAAAATCCAGCAGTTGGGATACGAGGTAGAAGTGATACATTATGTCAAGCAGCTCTCTACCATACAGAAAATAAAGTTCGTGGCAAACGCCATACGTGCCGGGGAGTGGAAATCCATAGTTGCCCGCTTGACGGCGAAAAGGACATTGAAAAAATATCCGCAATATGCGGCTGGAATAGCCAAACGAACTAAAGCCGTGAATGCCTATAAAGCAAAGAAACTGTTGCCACTGTTTCACACTTATGTGGGGTATGATGCTTTACATAAAGGATCGCTCAATTATGACGCGGTGGTGGTAGGCAGTGACCAAGTATGGACACCGATGAGCCTGCCCAATAAGTTCTTCAATTTGTTGTTCGTGGATGACAGTGTACATAAGATAGCATACGCCTCTAGTTTCGGAGTGTCTGAAATTCCCTCTTTCCAACGTAAGGAAACAGGTCTTTATCTTGACCGCTTCTATAGAATCGGTGTCCGTGAAGAACGTGGAAAAGAGATTGTGGAGGAGCTTTCCCATCAAAAAGCGACAGTCGTTGCCGACCCTACTTTGCTGTTGACCCGCGAAGAATGGGAAGCGGAAATATCCGATGCCCGACCCAATGAAAGCGAACCGTATATTTTTTGCTATTTTTTGGGTACGAACCAAGAAGCAAGGAAAGCTTCAAACCAGTTGAGAAAACAGACCGGATACAAGATAATCACCATCCGCCACATGGATGAATATGTCCCTGAGGATGAACAGTTCGGCGATGAAGCACCGTATAATGTTGACCCGAATGATTTCGTCAAATATATAAGCAAAGCGGCATACGTCTGTACCGATTCATTCCATTGTACGGTGTTTTCCATTTTGTTCCACCGGCAGTTTATGACGTTTTACCGCTTTGCAGCAACGAACAAGACAGGAAGGAACTCACGGATTGATAGTCTGTTCAATATTCTTGGATTACAAGACAGGTTGTATATCGGAAATATATCCATTATAGGCAATCCAATAGCCTACGACAAAATAGACAAAAGATTAAAAGGATTGAGAGAGAACTCGCTTGAATTTCTTAAAAACTGTTTTAAATAATACTGTTATCTAAAAAATATTTCCATACAATGATTCATATTCTTATGTGTGCCTCTTCTCTGAAAGTGAAAGGAGGTATGGTTTCTGTTGTCAAAAACTATTTAGCCTATCCGGATTGGGGCAATGTGAAAATCACGTTTATACCGACCCATATAGAAACAAACAAATATCTATTGGTGGGTTACTTTGCCATTGCTTATATCCGTATTCTTTGGCTGGCAATATGTGGAAAAATAAATATAGCCCATCTACATGTTGCTGAACGGGGAAGCTTTTACCGTAAAGCTTTTATCTTGCAGACATTGAAGCGTTTCGGGATAAAAGTCATATTGCATCATCACGGTGCCGAGTTTGATTTGTTTTATGACAAACTGTCTGATAAGCGAAAAGAATATGTGAATAAAATATTGCACATGGCAGACTTGAACATTGTGTTGAGTCAACGGCTTGTGCAAATGATAAAGGGGAAATCGCCTAAAGCCAAAGTGGAAGTATTATATAATGCAGTGAATGTTCCTCAAACAAATCCATACAATCTACAATCACGTAATGTACTTTTCTTAGGTAGGTTAGGGCACCGCAAAGGCACGTATGATTTGCTTGAGGCGATAAAAAACTTGGACAGAACTTTACCAGCTGACGTAAAATTCTACCTCTGCGGTGATGGCGAAGTGGAAGAAGTGAAAAAGAAAGTGGAGGAAATGAAAATCACGCATCGGATAGCTCATATAGGCTGGACTGACGGACAACAGAAGGAAAATTTTATGGCACAAAGTATGATAAACGTATTACCATCATATAATGAAGGATTGCCTATGACTATTCTTGAAACAATGGCACATGGCATACCCAATATCAGTACATCAATCGCTTCTATTCCAGAAGTATTGCATGATGAAGAAAATGGTTTTTTGATTACTCCAGGAGATGTGGATACGCTTTGTAAACGCATATTACAACTCATAGATGATAATAGCTTACGTACCAGATTCAGCCAGGCATCTTATAAACTTGTAAAATATTCATTTTCGTTGAATGCAAACATCCAAAAACTTTCACGATTTTATAAAATATTAACAGAATAAGATTAAAGCATCAACTATGGGAAAAAATAAACCTAAAATCTGCCTTGTCAGTTCCTGTGGCGGTCACTTCATGGAACTGATGCAACTGCTTCCATTGGTACAAGGCAAGCGGTATTATATCGTCACCGAAAAGAACGTCGCATCAACCGGAGCGGTAAAGAAACATCCGCATCATTACTTGGTGCAGCAAGAACGTGGAGGAATCAGTTTCATCTTTAAGTTCGGATGGAACATCATTCTTTCTTTTATCTACTTCATCATTGAAAGGCCAACTACCATAATTACGACAGGTGCCGGTGCGTCATACCCAACTTGTCTGTTCGCCCGACTGTTCAAGAAACGAATCATCTATGTGGAGAGCTTTGCCAAGCTGGACAGTGAATCAGTTACAGGCAAGATGGTCTATCCCTTTGCCGACTATTTCTTTGTGCAGTGGCCGGAAATGAAGGAGGTCTATCCGAAAGCCATTTATAGCGGAAGCGTTTATTGATTGTTTATACAAGTGACTTCCCGACAAAGCCACATTCGTTCTTTGATTTATTGGAATTATGGACAAGATTAAATTGTTTGTCCCATTGGGAACACAGAAGTTCCCATTCGGGCGTATTATCACTGCCTTGAACTTGTTGATTGACCAAGGCAAATATAAAGCTGACGAGATAGTGATGCAATCCGCACTTTATCCGGTAAAACCGAAGTTCACGCATTTCGGACTGATTCCACACGAGGATTTCGACCGTTATATGCAAGAAGCTGAAGTGGTTGTCACTCATAGCGGTGTAAACTCCATTATATCATGTATGGAAATGGGCAAGCCATTGGTTGTTTGTCCCCGTCTGCATGAATACAATGAGCATGTGGACAACCATCAGATGGAAATAGCTACGCTCATGCATGACAAGTATGACGTGCTGATTTGTACGGACATGAAAGATTTGCCGGAACTGATAGAGAAGGCAAAAGTGCACAAATATAAACCGTGGGTCAGTCATAGAGCGGAATTGCTTGATGCTATACGTGGGTTGATAATCTGACAGTCTCACAACAACGGTTGTAATGACATTAAAAAATACATAGCATTAGTCAGTAAACTTCCAAAATTGGCGTATTGACTAGCATTGCTCTTTCCCATACCTTCGTGCTAAACTTAAAACTTGAAAGATTATGTTTAGCGAAAAAGATTTTGAAAGACTGTGGTTTCTCTACAAGACCGAAGGCGAACCCAAAGGAGTTTCCATCAACTCGTTCTGCATTAGCAACAATATTCCATACACTGCATTCTATGACTGGTTCAAGAAGACACAGAAGAAGGTTGTACCTGTAGAAGTGGAAGGTATTCCTAAAGAGTTGATCCAGGCAGGCAATGAAGAGCAGCATGATGTTGCTAAAGACAAGCCCAAGCGTACATCTTCCCATAAAGGAAACATCATGGTGATGATAAGAACCCGTGAGGGCTTGTGCATTCAGAAGAAAGGCTTAGACTATCAGGGGCTGAAAACACTGGTGGAGAAACTGGAGGGCTTATGCTAAGTATAAACGGACTGCATAACTTCTATTATCTTCCTGAACTTCATGACATGAGATGCAAGGCCCAGCGTATATGCGAGATAATCCGCGGCAGATATCACCGAGATCCGCTGAACGGAGACGTTTACATGTTTATGTCTAAAGACCAGCGCAAGGTTCGTATGATACACTATGAGCGCAATGCCTACT
>ENA-ORSF01000156-ORSF01000156.1-human-gut-metagenome-genome-assembly--contig:-NODE-156-length-28731-cov-6.70135_pt1 | contig 28731 bp, 26 predicted proteins | sample MGYA00242188_ERZ509155 | MGnify/ENA primary metagenome ERZ509155 (study PRJEB26280, sample SAMEA2338656) | human gut metagenome | biome: human gut; feature: human-associated habitat; material: faeces...
CAATCAAAACAAAGGCTTGGCTTTACTCTTTTCTATCTTTTCCCATAACAATCTTGCATCTGTCTTTGTATGACTAGAGTTTCAGGCTTATACCGGCGGTAAGAAATCCCTTGCTTCCCAAACCGGCTTCCACAAAACCTCCGATCCGACTGTTTCCTACACTGAATCCGATGGGATTTACCTGATAGATGAAGGAGGTTGTCAGATCCGATTTCCGGGCTTTTGCATTGGCGGTAAGAGCATTTTCCGTGTGTCGTTTCAGATTGACACCGGCACCTGCAGAACCATACAATTCGAACAATCCCTTGCGGAAGTAAACGAATTCGGCTGTAGGCAGTACCAGGAAATTCAGCTCACGTTCTTTAATGGAGGGTGTATTTTCTCCTGCATTGGTTAGTTTGCTGCTGCTGCGTGCAAATCCCAGATCGGCTCCAATCTTGAAACGGTTTATGGAATAACGGTATCCTAATCCATAAAGAATACTTCCCTTTTGATCGGTACGTTTGCTTCCTGTAACAGCGTCAGAAAGTCCCATGCCAAGGATATCTACAGTACTTAAAGTTGATCCGTCGCTTACAGAGAGCCGAACTTCATTCCGGTTATCTGTTGATTGTGCTTTTACTACATTTACACTTGCCAATACACACAAAGATAAAACGATTGATTTAAATCTCATAATTTTTTAATTTAAAAAGTTAATAATTTAGATTGTTTTCATTAGCCTGTCGGAGGCTTCACTTCTATAACGTATCAGGCACAGGAAACCCCTATTGCTTTTGAGAAAAAAATCTGAACGAAGGCAGAATAAAAAATAAAAGGAAAAATTTTGTTCGTTTCTAAAAATATTCTACATTTGTGACCGCATTCCAGATGCGGTAGTAGCTCAGTTGGTAGAGCATTGGCTTCCCAAGCCGAAGGTCACGGGTTCGAACCCCGCCTACCGCTCTTTCGCGTATTTCAAGCTGTCGGTCTACTTTTAGATATTTTCTTTCCACTAGTTTTTTTTTAGTTTTCAAGTGTTGCCGATGAAGCCTATTCCATAGTGTGTCTTTTAGTAAAAATATGATTGATGGTTAGTACGTCACTCCGGTAGTGTGAGTTTTTTCTAGATGTAACGGCTTTTTTCCGGCTATTCACCAGACCTTTTCTTTTCGGCCATTTCCGGCCTTTAATCTGAATCCCAGATTCAGTTCCATGTGATCTGCTCTCAATAGGTGAGCTTTTACATGATAACCTAGATAAACATTTCCATTTCGGGTCAGTGCATATTTTATTCCCAGCGTTTCATAATATGGCTTTCCAAATTCGGTTGCGACACCTCCTTGTTTCCGATGAAGGTAATATGCCAGTCCTACATACATGGTAAAACGTTTGTAGTATATTTCATGTCGGGCTACCACCGCTACGGAATGCTTACAATAGGTCTGGTTATGATAACCCAATTTTTCATCTTCTTTTTTCAGTACGTTCGTATGCGGGAAAAAAGTGTAATCCAGTCCGATTCCAGAAGCATATCGGCGGCTGTATCTGTACATGGCAGTAGCATGAACGGTAGCTCCGGAATAAATCTTGTAATCTTTCGTATGATACTTCGGAGAGTCGGGGGTAGAATGATAATTGTTTATCAGCCATTCACCCATTGAGCTGTTGATATCCCATCCGGCAGACAAGTCGATGAAAAAATACGGACTGAAAGGCGTCTTGAATGCTACTTTCCCGATTGATTCTGTAGGTTGGAGATAATATTTTGCACCGATGGAAATTCCCGTGGTATTGATACCTTTATTGGGACGGTCTATTGCACCGTTGGAGAAATGTTTCAGTTCGCCGCCTAGAACCAGTTCCCATTGTGAAGTAATCCGGTACCGGGCATACAATCCCAATCCGAAATAGATGGATAACGGACTTCCGATTAATTCATTGTCTTCATTGTTGAAACCGTCATAGGGCCTGGAACACCAGCCCAATCCGTTTTCAAAAGTGTAATTGAATGAGAACTTATTCGAATGGAACAGATCTCTGCTGAAAGATGCATACGCTCCTAGCATATAACCTGTCTTCGAGGTATATGAAGTGTTTGCCTTTTGAAGTTTGATACGATGGTAATCTGCAAAGATTAATCCTAGGGATAGGGAGGGAAAACCGAACAGCTGATCGTATTGGCAACTGTCTGTTACCAAAGACCGGTGGCTCATCTGCACAGAATAGACAGAAGAATGGTGGCTTTTGATAAATTCCTTGGCATATTCATCACACGGAATCATGTATCCCCAACCACCTTTAACTTCTATGGCCCACCGTCTGGTCCAATTCTTTTTTTCAGCCTGAGCATGAGCCTGGAAAGTCTGGAAGGATAAACAGACCAATAGAATTATGCTTCCAATGGTTACTTTTCTATCCCTGTTTTTCATTTTAAATAGTATTATTTTTAAAGAAAAGGTTCCCTTACATACAAAATAAGGGATTCTATTCGCTATTTGCAAGAAAAACAGGGGAAAAGATTCTTATAGGTGCATGATAAACAGTTTGAAAGACAGTTTATCCATAGATAGCAATCTTATTTAATATACCAGTCAGATAGGCGATCGTTACTCCATAGTTGGTCATGGGTACTTGTTGTTGTCTGGCATGTGCGACCCGATTTAATACATATTTTCGGTTGAACATGCAGGCCCCACAATGAATGATCAGGTCATACTTACTTAAATCTTGCGGAAAATCAACCCCTGATACGATGTCAATCTGTAATCCTGGACCAATTCTGTTTCGCAACAGTCGTGGAATTTTTACCCGTCCGATGTCTTCGGTGAGTGGGGCATGTGTACACGCTTCGGCTATCAGTACCTTGGATGCTTCCGTTAGTTGTTCGATGGCATTTGCGCCTTGGATGAAGTAATCAATGTCTCCTTTGTAGCGGGCAAAGAGTACCGAAAAGGAAGTCAGCCTGCTGGCCTCCGGTTTCTTTTCATATACAGTCTTAAATACCTGAGAGTCTGTAATGATCAGCTTTGGAGGAGCAGACAGAGTCTGGAGGGTTTCATCTATTTTATCGGTGGTACAACTGATCACAATGCATTTGCGGTCCAGCAGTTCACGGATGGTTTGTACCTGTGGAAGGATCAATCGGCCTTTGGGGGCCTGAATGTCCTGAGGCATAACAAGCATTACAACATCTCCATTTTTGACGAGTTGCCCTACGATTCCTGTTTGCTGACTTTCGTCCGGCATTTTTTCTTGTATGCTTCGGCGGATAGGTTCGATTCCCTGTTTCAGACGTGCACTGACAAGCAGGGGAGAGCAACCGGTTCGTTGTTCGATGGCATACATTACTTTTTCTGCATTTTCCAGTACATCGCATTTGTTCAGAATCCAGATAACAGGAATCTGCTTTGCTTTCAGGCGTTCACTCCATTTGGCTTCCTGTTCGATGTCACTATCGGTACAGACCATCAGGGCAATGTCTGTTTTTTCAATAGCCCGAAGAGTTTGCTGAACCCGCAATTCACCCAATTCACCTTCATCGTCGAATCCGGCGGTATCAATAAAGACACAAGGACCTATGCCATGAATTTCCATCGATTTGTAGACCGGGTCTGTCGTGGTTCCTGCAACGGGCGATACTACGGCAATATCCTGACGGGTCAAAGCGTTGAGTAACGCAGATTTTCCACTGTTTCGTTTTCCAAAGAGTCCGATATGAATTCTTTCGGAACGAGGCGTTTCTTGTAAATTACTCATGGTTTTCGGATATTTAAAAACGGAAATCACGTTTTCCTTGGGTAATGGCATTTAAATTCTCAAGTGCACGACGACGGATAGCGGGATTCGGTATTTTTTCCATCTGCTCCCGGATGATACGGGCTCCCAGTTCACGGGTTTCCGGAGAGGCGTAATCTTCGAGATATTCCTGCAACGTCATCAGGGCATTGGGTCCACAACAGTTGGCTATCTGTCCGGTTTTTACCAATGACATGAATCGGTCTCCGGTACGTCCCTCACGATAGCAGGCTGTACAGAAACTTGGGATATAACCCAGTTTCAGCAGCCAGGCTACGACTTCATCCAGCGTCCGTGTATCACTGATATCGAACTGTGCAGAATTCTTTTCCGGAATTTCGGGAGTGGCATATCCTCCTACACTGGTTTTAGATCCGCCACTGATTTGTGAGATACCAAGTTCAAGTACCTTTTCACGTGAATACTGTGATTCGCGTGTAGAGATAATCATGCCCGTATAGGGTACAGCAATCCGGATTACAGCGACAATCTTTTGAAATATTTCGTCGGAAATAGCATTGGGGAAGGAATGTGCATCAATGTCGTCGGCAGAACAAATACGTGGAACACTGATGGTATGCGGTCCGACGCCGTAGGTGGCTTCCAGGTGTTCGGCATGCATCAGCAAGCCTACAAAATCGTAACGGTAGGTATTCAGACCGAACAATACACCGATTCCTACATCGTCAATACCTCCTTGCATGGCGCGGTCCATGGCTTCTGTATGGTAAGCGTAATCACTTTTGGGGCCTCTTGGATGGAGACGTTCGTAGTTCTCTTTGTGATAAGTTTCCTGAAACAGGATGTACGTGCCGATACCAGCTTCGTGCAGTCGGCGGTAATTTTCTACTGTCGTAGCGGCAATGTTGACATTGACACGACGAATCGCTCCGTTTTTATGCTTGATACTATAAATGGTATGAATGGATTCCAGGATGTATTCGATTGGATTGCGTATCGGATCTTCTCCTGCTTCCAGTGCCAGACGCTTATGTCCCATATCCTGCAAGGCAATTACTTCTTTCCGGATTTCTTCCTGGGTTAGTTTCTTACGTGCGATGGTCTTGTTTTTGGCATGATACGGACAATATACGCATCCGTTTACACAGTAGTTAGACAGATACAATGGTGCGAACATAACGATACGGTTTCCGTAGAATTTTTGCTTGATTTCTCTTGCGAGCGCAAAAATTTCCTCCAATAATTCCGGATCGTCGCACTCCAGCAGCACTGCTGCTTCACGATGATTCAATCCTTTGCATAACCGTGCTTTGTCAATCAGTGAGCGGATCAGTTCCCGGTTATTCCGGTTTGAAGTGGCATATTCTAGTGTCTCTGTTATTTCTTCGTGATTGATAAATTCTTCAGCTTTGCTGGAATCAATTTTATACATGGTTGAATTGTATTAAAATGATGAACTTATATAGTTGTTTCTTCAAAATAATCTCCCCGACTTTTATCGATGGCATATCCGATGGCTTTTAACCGATCGTCCAATAGCTTTAACCCTTCTGCCGCTTCGGCTCCCATTGATGCTTTGTTGTCGTATAAGGCATATTTGTATCGTTGCTGGGGGGGAGACAAATTGGGCATGACGACATTTGCGCCGGAAAGAATGCCCAATTCCCGTCCTTCGGGTAACAAGGTTGCCAGAGCCGTAGTAGAAGGTATCAGAGCCTGTGGATGCATCAGCCGGAAAATGGATAACAACAATAAGGTTTGTTGCAACCGGCCTGCCGGCCGATCGGAAAAGGGAGTTTCGTGATGGGGGAGAAACGGACCAATACCGATCATTTGAGGGCGAAAAGACTCGATAAACAGAATGTCTTCTATCAGATGGTCTACAGTTTGCCCCGGAGAACCTACCATGATACCTGTACCTGTCTGGAAACCAATCTGCTTTAAATCATTCAGACAGCGGAGCCGATTGGACAATGACATGCCCGACGGATGAAGCAGGCGGTAATGCTGCTCGTTATGTGTCTCATGGCGAAGAAGATATCGGTTTGCTCCGGCCTCATAAAATTGTTGGTAAGTACGGGTATCTTTTTCGCCTAAAGACAAGGTAATGGCTACATCGGGATAGGTTTTCCTGATGGTAGATATGATGTCGATCATCCGGCTGTCGGTCAGTCGGTTATCTTCTCCTCCTTGCATGACGAATGTCCGGAATCCCAAATTATATCCTTCTTCACAGCAGGCGAGTATGTCTTCTTTGGTAAGTCTGTATCGCTCGATGTGCGAATTGCTGCGGCGGATGCCGCAATAATAGCAGTCATTGTGACAGCAATTCCCGATTTCGATCAATCCCCTGATATAAATTTTGTTTCCGAAGTGCTTTTGCGAAACTTCACAGGCCTTCTGTCGGATGAGTGTCAGATGTTCCTCGTCACATTGGGTAAGGAGTATACGCAATTTATCGGGAGGCAAAGTATGCTCCCGATAAAGGCGTTCTATCAAATCTCTCATAAGAGAATCATTCTTCTTCTTTATACATTTCGTTGCTGTTTTCGTATTTTAGTGTGCGTTTCAGCAAATCCTGATTCAGCTGCCGTTTTCCACTCATCGGATCGTTGTAGGCACTTGGACCTGTTACACAACCTCCTTCGCATGCCATCATTTCGATAAACTGGGCATCTACTTTTCCGGTTTTGGCGTACGCGCGAAGTACACCGATGTTCTTTTTGTTGAAGTCAGAGAATTGAAGCATCTTTATTCCGTCTGCTTTTGGCCCAAGATAAGCTTTTACAGCACCGGCAACTCCACCTGCCTGAGCAAATCCATGTGCTTCGCAAACAGATTCGTACGCTACCTTATATGGATTGGCTTGTTCCAGTTCGATACCGAATCCCTGGAACATCGGATGAAGTTCTTCAAATGTCAGTACATAGTCTACACATTCGTCGCGTTCAGCTTCTTTGCGTTTTGCGATACACGGGCCGATGAATACAATCTTGGCATTGGGATATTTCTGTCTGGCTATACGGGCTGCATAATACATGGGTGAACCTGTGGACGAAACATATTTTTTCATGTCCGGAATATGTTTGTTTACAAGCTCAATGTACGACGGACAGCAGGAAGTTGTCATGAATTTTTGTCCTTCGGCCAGTTTTTCCAGCAGTTCCTTTCCTTCGTTGCTGGTTGTATGCATGGCTCCTTCAGCCACTTCTATGACATCCTTGAATCCAATTTGTTTCAAGGCGCCGTACACCTGGTCAATCGATGCCTTAAACTGTCCTAAGACAGAAGGTGCCGGAAGGGCGATCACTTCTTCTCCACGGCGGATAGCTTCCAATACGTCGAATACCTGTGAAATTTCGAAAATAGCACCAAACGGACATGCGTTCAGGCATTTTCCGCAGTAGATGCATTTATCTTCATTGATGTGTTCTATGTTATGCTCGGTTTTGCTGATGGCCTTTACCGGACAAGCTTCTTCACAGGGTACCGGAATGTAGACGATAGCATGATACGGACAACTCTTGTGACACAGTCCGCAGCTGATACATGTGTCATGGTCAATGCGGGCCTGTCCGGTTTTTTTATCGAAGTGTACAGCTCCCTTTGGACAGTTCATGTAACAACTTCTTGCTACGCAACCCCGGCACAGGTTACTTACTTCGTAATTTACCTGAACGCAGGATGAACATGCCTCGTCGATAACACATAGAATATTATTTTTAATTTTGCTGCGACGTTCCAGTGCTTTGCGGGCGTATTCTGAAAGGGGGGTCAGCTCATCGGTTTCATCGGTCATATCCCATCCCAGCAAGGGTAACAATTTATATTTGGTTACGGCACGTTCTTTGTGGATACAGCAACGGCCTACCGGTTGTGAGCGGCGGGGACTGAATTCCAGTGGAATCCGATCGATTTTTTCGATTAGTTGATTTTCTTTCCAGAGAGCTACGAGACTTGCTAGCAGCTTGTGCCGGACAATCATTACGTTGTTAGTAAAAGCCATACTTGATCTGGTTTTAAGTTAGTTATCCTTTTTATGGGTCTGCTTTTGTAATAGTAAAGTAAAGTTTTTTACAGACCGTTCTTAAATTCGTTACAAATTTAAAATAAAATATGGAAAATTCCAAGTCCGGAGGCTTTTACAATGTTGTTGGAAAGTTTGTCGCAATGAGGAATTATTTGATTCTGACGGGAATCCCTGAGACCATCCAGTATACTTCATCGGCTTTGGAAGCAATGTATTGGTTGGTCCAACCCAGCAGATCGGTAAATTTACGCTGAATGTCGTTTTCAGAAACACCACCAGCGCCTATTTCGTTGGTAACAAAAATAAATGTTGCATCTTGGGAAGTGAAAGCTTCGAATTCGTGTTTTACGGTATGGAGGGTACGTTCTACATCAGACTGGAAATCAAAAAAGAAATTAGTGACCCACAGGGTTACACAATCTATCAGAATTACTTTTCCCGCAAGCTGATAACGGCTTAACTGACGTTCTTCTTCCAGGTTTGTCCATTCTGGTCCACGCCGTTCCTGGTGAATGCGTACCCGTTCCCGAAACTCTTCGTCCCAAATATGAGCTGTAGCCAGATAAACGGGGTTCGCAGAAAGTTTCAAAGCCATTTGTTCGGCGTATGTACTTTTTCCTGACCGCTGTCCTCCCGTAATAAGAATGATTTTGCTCATTGTTCTTCCGTCGTTTCTGCTGTGCGAAGAATCAGTGTGGTTGCTCCCAGCGTGATGATGTCTCCATCGTTCAGTCGGGCCTGTTCCTTAGGACCCAGAATTTCATTCATGAGAAATGTTCCCGTAATGCTGTCATTGTCGCGCAAGGTATAGATTATTTTTCCCTGTTTGTTTCGCTTGACATTGATAATGCAGTGACGTCTGTCCATGCTGGGATCGTTTGTTTCGATCGGGAGGTCAATATCTGTTCCTTTGCTGCGTCGGCCAATCAGGTTATCGCCTTCGTGTAGGGGAAGTACCTGTTTGAATCCAAATACGTTCTCAATAACGATAATATTACCAAATTCCTGTGTTCCTTCTTTTTCGTCGACAACTTCCGACTTTTGGTTACCGGCGTTCAATTTTGATTTTCCGATACGGATACTAAACTGCTTGTGGCAATTATCGCACACGAAGACCAATGACTGTCCCAGTTCATATTTGGTCTCGTCAAACTGGATATAATTGTCACATTTAGGACATCTTACTCGTTTCATGATTTTTCTGTAAAGTCAAGGTCATTTGGTAGTATAGACCCATGCATCTTTAAATTGGTTGTTGGCTTTAAATTTGTTGATTTGTTTGTACGCATCTGCCGATTCTGAAAATTGTGAAATCGCTACCCGATAACGTCCGTTGCTGGATATTACCTGTGCATTCTTGTAACCGTTTTTCCGGTATACCTCGGCTTGTACTTCGGCGTCGGCAGCAGAGGGGAAACTGGCTACAATAACGTACGATTTCTTGGAGGAAGCGGTTTGGCTTGCTTTCTTCTCCGGTTTTTCTGCCGTTTTTTCGGCCTTTACCGGAGTAGGTTGGGCTTGAGTCGCAGCAGCAGATACAGCCTGTTGTTCCGCTTTTTTCTGCTTCGGTTCGGTGGCGGCAACCTTTTCTGTCTTAACCGCTACGGGTTTCAAGGTATTGACGTTGTTTTTAGGACGATTCTGTTTTTGCCGTTTTTCAGAGGACTCCTTTTGTTGGGAACTTTCCTTGTCGGTCTGTACATAGCTCGTAAGCGTTGTTACGATCGACTGGTTACGAATGGCATCAAACATGCTTGTTGACCCCAATGAAGCGTAATTGGCTTCGTCTACATACGTATTCTCTACAGGAGTGGACAGGATAAAGAACAGAAGTATGGCGGCTGCTACAGACACCGTATGCTGTATCCATCTGGCTGACGTAACTTTCTTCCATGATCTGTGTCTTCTCTGCAGGGATCTTCCGGCAGGCTGACGCATTATCTCCTTGTGTGGCAGTAAATCGGCGCTTCTTACTCCCTGCTGCGACAGTTTGGGTAAAGTTACCTTCTCCAACCCATACAGGGATGGAGTGAAGAAAGCGTCCTTGCGAGGCTCGAATTCATAGACCCCTCTTACATTATAATATAGAGTACCTATATTCCCTAATTCGATGTGGCCCTGTCTGTAGATGTCTTCTTTTAACTGAAAGACGATTTTTTCTATTTTTCGGGTTGCATCCGGGAAATCGGTATTATAAGCTTGCATGTATGACTGTACCAGCAATCCGTCGTTCATGACCAGTTGCGGATTGAAGCCAATGGTACGAAGAGGAGGATAGAATTCGTTCGTCTCACTGTCATAAAGCGCCGGACGATTGTGGGCGATAAATCCTCCCAGCCCCGGAACGATGACGCAATCATTCTCGAGCAATAGTATTTCTATGTGTTTAACTAATTCAATCATATTGCAAATTTACTATTTTTATCCTATCTGACGGTATCTTTCCTCCGTAATTTTTAACAGGATGCATTTTTTGTTATATTTTTGCATCGTGAAAAAGTAAACTAAAGAAGAAGACGATGAATATAGCTATTGTTGGAACCGGGTATGTAGGATTGGTGACAGGAACTTGTTTTGCCGAAACAGGGGCTTGTGTCACTTGTATTGATACCAATGTAGAAAAAATCAATTCGTTGAAAAAGGGTATCATTCCTATTTACGAGCCAGGATTGGAGGATATGGTGCAGCGTAATGTCAAAGCCGGACGTCTGAGTTTTTCTACTTCGCTGGAGGAATGTCTTGATAAAGTATCCATTGTATTCAGTGCGGTAGGAACTCCTCCGAATGAAGATGGCAGTGCCGATTTGCAATATGTACTGGAAGTAGCACGTACCATTGGCGCTACAATGACAAAGTATGTGTTGGTAGTAACCAAAAGTACGGTACCGGTGGGTACTGCTAAAAAAGTAAAGGCGGTCATCGAAGAAGAGCAGCGTAAGCGTGGAGTGAATATTGAGTTTGATGTTGCTTCGAATCCGGAGTTCCTGAAAGAAGGAAATGCCATCAATGATTTTATGACTCCCGATCGTGTCGTGGTAGGGGTAGAGTCTGAAAAGGCCAAAGAACTGATGAGTCGTTTGTATCGTCCGTTTCTGCTGAATAATTTCCGGGTGATTTTTATGGATATACCTTCGGCCGAAATGACTAAATATGCCGCCAATTCCATGCTGGCTACCCGTATCAGTTTTATGAATGATATTGCCAACTTGTGCGAACTGGTGGGAGCGGATGTGAACATGGTCCGGAGTGGTATCGGTTCAGATACGCGTATCGGCCGTAAATTTCTTTATCCGGGTTGCGGATATGGAGGAAGCTGCTTTCCGAAAGATGTTAAAGCTTTGATCAAGACAGCCGAAGAGCATGGATATACCATGCGTGTACTGAAAATGGTTGAAGAAGTCAATGAGGCGCAGAAAGATATTCTGTTCCGTAAACTTTCCGCATACTATCAGGGTGATCTGAAAGGAAAAACCATTGCCATGTGGGGACTGGCCTTTAAGCCGGAGACCGATGATATGCGTGAAGCACCGGCCCTGGTCCTGATTCAGAAATTGCTGGAGGCGGGATGCCAGGTGAGGGCATACGATCCGGCTGCCATGGAAGAAGCGAAACGCCGGGTAGGGGATTCTGTCTATTATGCACGCGACATGTATGATGCGTTGCTGGATGCGGATGCCCTGTTGATGGTAACTGAGTGGAAAGAGTTCCGTTTGCCTGCATGGGGAGTGATCAAGAAGACGATGAACCGTCCGGTTATTTTTGACGGACGAAATATCTATGATATGCAGGAACTGACCGAGCAAGGCATTACCTATCACTGTATCGGGAAATGAGTCTTAAGAAATTTCTGGAAACATGAAAAACGTTGTTGTCGTTTTACTGGTGTTGTTTGTATGGACCGCCTGCAATTCAAGGAAAGCAGAGGAGGGCGGCAGACAGCAACATACGACGGATGTACAGATTTTGGAAGAATTGCAGGGAGTCTGGCTGGATGATAATACTGAATCTCCCTTGTTTAAGATTGAAGGTGATTCCATTTATTATACAGGGCAGAGCAATGCACCCCAGCAGTTTGCTTTTGTAAATGATACATTGATTGTATACGGTACGCAAACGGTTTATTATCCGGTTCGCTTGCGTACCGAACATGCTTTGTTTTTTACGACTCCACAAGGCGATCAGGTTTCTTTACACAAATCGGAGGTGGATTCTGTGTATGTAGAGCCTCAAGCGGAAATCCGGCAGCCTGCCGAAGTCCTGGAGAAAGATTCCGTCATTATGTTTGACGGAAAAAGGTATCGTGGATATGCCTACATCAATCCTACGGGTATCAAGGTGATCCGTCCGGGAATCAGCGAGGAAGGTCTTTCGGTAGACAATGTGTTTTATGACAATGTCATTCACATCTGTGTGTATCAGGGTACCCAGCGTTTGTATTCGAAAGATATCAAACGCCAGATGTTTTCAGGACTGGTGCCGGACGATTTTCTGAATAATTCCATCCTCTCGGATATGGATTTTATAGGAGTGAATGTAAACGGATATGTTTTTGAGGCTACTTTGTGCATGCCGGATGGTCCTACGTGTTACAACATTCACCTGTTGGTAGATAAAGAAGGGAAGCTTGAATTTAAACTTCGGCAATAGATCTGCGGAATACGAAAAAACACTGTGACAGGAACATTTCCTTCACAGTGTTTTTTTTCTGACTTTTATCTGTTCGTTCAGTTGGATGACGAAGTTTCGCCCTCCGGACTTGTCCGTTTCTTTGGATGATAATTTCTTTTGTCTTTTCCACCGTTTTTCCCCGAGGCGTTTTTCTTGTTTCCTCCCTTGCGGGAAGTGCTTTTACCCCGTTTGCCGGTGCGTGGTTCGTAGGCAGGAGCCTCTCCCAATTCCTCCGGAACAGGTATTTTGTAGATTTCTTTTCCCAAAAAATCTTCTATCTGTTTGAATTTTGTCTGTTCCGTCTCGCTGACAAATGTAATGGCGCATCCGTCATTGTTGGCACGTGCAGTACGTCCGATGCGGTGTACATAGTCTTCGCTGTCGTGTGGTACATCGTAGTTGATTACCAGCCGGATATCATCGATGTCAATACCACGGGCCACAATGTCCGTTGATACCAGCATGTTGATTCTTCCGTTACGGAATTCGTGCATGATTTCTTCCCGTTGTGACTGGTCGAGGTCGGAATGCATTTCGCCTACATTCAGTTTCAGCCGTTTCAGCGCTTTGGTTACTTCTTTCACTTTCAGTTTGGAAGAGGCAAAAATAATTACTCGTTCAGGAGACTGGTCTTTGAACAGGGACTGGATGATACCAAGCTTCTGTGCTTCATAACATACGTATGCGGCCTGGATAATCTTGTCGGCCGGTTTTGAGACAGCCAGTTTTATTTCTACCGGATCGGTCAGAATCGTTTGGGCCAATTGCTGGATCTTGGCCGGCATGGTAGCCGAGAACATGATGGTTTGCCGTTCTTTAGGCAAGTATTTTACAATCTGCATGATGTCGTCGGCAAATCCCATATCAAGCATGCGGTCTGCTTCATCGAGGATAAAAAACGATACTTTTGACAAGTCGACATAACCCAGGCTCAGGTGACTGATGAGTCGTCCGGGAGTGGCGATAACCACATCGGCTCCCAATGTCAGTCCCTTTTTCTCCTGTTCGAAACGTATTCCGTCGTTTCCGCCATATACGGCCACACTGGAAACCGGCATGAAATACGAAAAACCTTCCATCTGCTGGTCTATTTGCTGGGCCAGTTCACGCGTAGGCGACATGATGATGCAGTTGATGGAGTCGGCCGGGTATCCTCCTTTACTTAACTGGTTCAGTACGGGAAGCAGGTAAGCAGCTGTTTTACCGGTTCCTGTCTGAGCCACGCCTATCAGGTCTTTCCCTTCCAAAAGGACAGGAATGGTATGTTCCTGAATCGGCGTGCATTCTTTGAAGTTCATGGCGTCTAATGCCTGCAATACGCTTTCTTCTAGATTCAGTTCTGAGAAATTCATATATTTATAATATCCTTATGTTCATTTTTAGAGTTTTCCCTGTTCGTCGAGGTAAGAATCCTTGAAACCAAGGAAATACAATACGCCGTCCAGACCAATGGTATTAATGGATTGTCTGGCATTGGCAACTACTTTCGGTTTGGCGTGAAAGGCGATACCCAGTCCGGCTACCGAAAGCATGGGCAAGTCATTGGCTCCGTCACCTACGGCAATGGTTTGTGCGATGTCTACTTTTTCTACCTGCGCGATCAGTTGCAGCAACTCTGCTTTTCTTTTTCCGTCTACGATGTCACCCAAGTAACGCCCCGTAAGTTTTCCGTCCTTTATCTCCAGCTGGTTGGCATATACGTAATCAATGCCGAATTTGTCTTTCAGGTAATTCCCGAAATAAGTAAATCCTCCTGAGAGGATGGCAATCTTGTAGCCGTAACGTTTCAGTACGTACATCAGCCGCTCTACACCTTCTGTTATCGGAAGATGTTCGGCAATGTCGCGCATGACACTCTCGTCCAGTCCTTTCAGAAGTGCTACACGCTCTTTAAAGCTTTCACAGAAATCGATTTCTCCCCGCATGGCACGTTCTGTAATGGCTTTTACCTGATCGCCTACACCGGCACGCATGGCCAGTTCGTCGATAACTTCTGTCTCGATCAGTGTAGAATCCATATCGAAGCAGATCAGTCGCCGCATGCGCCGGTACATGTTGTCTTGCTGGAAAGAAAAATCCATCGACAGGTTTGAGCTGAGACGCATCAGATTTGCCTGAAGTTCTTCCATGTCTTTGGGAGTTCCTCTTACAGAAAATTCAATGCAGGCGCGTACATTGGCTTTCTTTTCATCCAGCGGGATACGTCCTGTCAGACGGCGGATACCATCGATATTCAACTGTTGTTCGGCCAGGATTCGTGTGGCTCCTGCTATCTGTTTGGCAGTCAGCTTACGTCCCAGCAGGGTCAGAATGTATCGGTTTTTCCCTTGCATATTGACCCATTCTTCGTATTCTTCATCGGAAATGGGATAGAAACGGATGTTGATTCCCAGGCTGGAAGCCTTGAAAAGCAAGTCCTTCATGATATTTCCTGAGTCTGTTTCCTTGCATTTGAACAGGATTCCAAGCGATAACGTACTGTGGATATCAGCCTGGCCGATGTCCATGATGTCTACTTCGTATTGTGACAGGATTTCCGTAATGGATGCGGTAAGTCCTGGCCGATCTACTCCACTGATACGGATTAAAATCAGTTCTTTTTTATTCTCCATTCCTTTACACGGTTTTCGATGATTTGCAAATGTACAAATTTAAAGCTATTTTGACAGCATTTATGCTTAAAAAAGCATGTTTATTTTAGTTTTCACAAATAACATTTGTGTTAAAAAACATATTTTTAAGTCTCGGAATGATGATATATCGGTAAAAAGCACTATCTTTGCAGCAGATTTCTTACCAAGTAATGCTGATTTTCAGCATAAAAGTAATGTTCCGGGTGGAAATCACTGTAAAAGGACAGTCCCGGATAGTATTAACTAAAATCAAATTACATGATTAAAAGTGTAAAATGGTTTTTTGTTGTATTAGTATTCAGTTCCTTAATCTCTCTCTCCTTCCGGAATGATGAGAGTGCTATCACAGAGGGACTCAGTGTGGGCGAAGAAGCTCCTGAGTTATTGCTCTGTAACCAAATGCAGCCGCTCGACCTGCATGCCCCGGCGGGCACTTACACACTGTTGAGCTTTTGGGCCAGTTATGATGCAACTTCCCGTTTGACAAATCTGTCATTGAGCCGTGTTGCCGAGCATAACCCCCGCGTAAAGATGATTTCTGTTTCCTTTGACGAATACCGTTCAGCTTTTCATGCTTCGGTACGTCAGGATGGTCTTTCAGAAAAGTCCTGTCATTGGGAAACAGAAGGCGAGAAGTCGGATATCTTCAAGCGTTATGGCTTGAAAGGCGGTTTCAAGAACTACTTGCTGGATAGTAAGGGCAAGGTTGTTGCTTGTAACGTAACCTCCGATGAACTGACAGCTTTGTTGGAGAAGTAAGGACTTCTGCCTGATGAAGATGAAACATTGAATACAACAAAAAGCAAAGGTTGCTTTGAACTGCTGGAAAGTAGTTTGAGGCGACTTTTTTTGTGTCCGATTGCTGTTGTAAAAACGTCTGTTCGTTATAACTGAAACGTCCGGACGATCTGACTGAAACGAACTCGTGTTTTAATCAGATCGTCCGGACGTTTTTTGGGGAAGGAGGTATACGTTGTTTCCCCGTCTTATTTAGGTGCCTTGCGATACAGGTAAATGGCGATAAAGAGGTACAGAATGTTAGGTATCCATACCGCTATGCTGGCTGGCATGTTGCCGTTGATGGCAAAAGTAGACGATATGGTCTGAAACAGAATGTAAGAGAAGCTCAGTGCAATACCGATACCCAGGTGCAATCCCATTCCTCCCTTTCGCTTCTGGGATGAAAGAGAAAGTCCGATTACGGTCAGAATGAAGGCGGCAAACGATGTGGCAATCCGCCGGTAGTATTCTACCTCGAATACCTTGATGTTGGCAAAGCCTCGCTGCTTTTGTTTCTGAATGTAGGTATACAGTTCGGGACTGGTCATGGTTTCCTGCTGCCCGCGGGTGATCAGGAAATCCTGCGGTTCCATCTTGATGATGGTGTCCAGCCGTTCTCCGCGTGTGATTGTTTCTTTCATTCCTCGCATTTCCCGAATCATATAGTCCCTGACTATCCATTTATGAACAGCTGTTGTATCGTACGTGATGCGTCGGGCCGTCATGTGCGACACCAGCTGATGCTTTTCGAATTTGTCCAGCGAGAAGCGGTATCCCGTCTTGTTATAGTTCTCGTAACGTTCCATGTAGGCGATCACTCCTGAGTCTACTTCCAGCTGGATATTGCGGGCGTATGTATCCGATTTTTTCTTTTTGTATACGTTTTCAAATTTCAGACGGGTTACACTTCCTGTCGGAATAACCTCTGTACTCAGAATGTAGGTCACCAGGGCGATGCATCCGGCAGAGATCATGTACGGATACATCAGTCGCTTAAAACTCATTCCGGTAGAGAACATTGCAATGATTTCGGAATTCTCTGCCAGTTTCGACGTAAAGAAAATGACGGCTATAAACACGAACAGCGGGCTGAAAAGGTTCGTGTAATAGGGGATAAAGTTCAGGTAATAATCGAAAATGATGGCTTTTAGCGGAGCCCGATTATTGATGAACCGGTCAATATTTTCATTGACATCGAATACTACGGCAATGGAAATGATCAGGGCAATGGCGAAGAAATAAGTTCCGAGGAACTTGACGATAATGTATCGGTCAAGTCTTTTCAACGGCTTTCTTTTCATCCATTGGGGGATTTTCCATTGACGTTTCAGCAAGTTCTTGAACGGATTTTTTTTCATGAATATATAGCTTATAATCTCGTTGACAGACGTTTGACCATAACGGATTTCCAGCTGGAAAAATCACCTTCGATGATGTGGCGGCGTGCTTCCCTTACCAGCCAGAGGTAGAATGCCAGGTTATGGATGGAGGCTATCTGTAAGGCCAGAAGTTCCTGGGCGTGAAACAGATGGCGCAGATATGCCCGGCTGTACATCGTATCGACGTACGAGGCGCCGTCGGCTTCAATGGGCGAATAGTCGTTTTCCCATTTCTTGTTGCGCATGTTCATGATACCGTCTTTGGTGAAAAGCATACCGTTCCGTCCGTTTCGGGTAGGCATGACGCAGTCGAACATATCGACTCCCCGTTCGATACCCTCGAGAATATTTACCGGTGTACCTACTCCCATCAGGTAGCGGGGCTTGTCTGTCGGCAGGATTTCATTGACCACTTCAATCATCTCGTACATCTTTTCGGTGGGCTCGCCTACAGCCAGTCCGCCGATGGCGTTTCCGTCTGCACCTTTTGAAGCAATGTACTCGGCCGACTGCCTGCGGAGGTCTGGATATACACATCCTTGTACGATGGGGAAGAGTGACTGGCTATAACCGTATTTGGGCTCTGTCTCGTTGAAACGAGTCAGGCACCGGTCCAGCCAGCGGTGTGTCAGTTCCATCGATTTCTTTGCATAGGCGTAATCAGACGTACCGGGAGTACATTCATCAAAAGCCATCATGATGTCTGCTCCGATGGTACGTTCGATGTCCATTACCCGTTCGGGAGTAAACAGATGTTTTGATCCGTCGATGTGGGAACGGAACTCTACCCCTTCTTCCTTCAGTTTACGGATACCTGAGAGGGAGAATACCTGAAAGCCTCCGCTGTCGGTAAGCATAGGGCGATCGAAGCCGTTGAATTTGTGCAATCCGCCGGCTCCTTCTATGATATCCAGTCCCGGACGCAGGTAAAGATGGTAGGTATTTCCTAAAATGATCTGAGCCTTGATGTCGTCTTTCAGTTCGTGCAGATGCACTCCCTTGACACTTCCCAGGGTACCTACCGGCATGAAGATCGGAGTCTCGATCTGCCCGTGGTCGGTCGTTATGAGACCGGCACGTGCATTCGATTTCGGATCAGTATGTTGTAATTCAAATTTCATAATTATGCTTTTGTTTTTTCTTTGTCTTCAGTCGCGCAGACATCTATGGCATCGGCTACCTTTTCATTGGTAAGCGAGAGTTTCAGCACTTCCTTGATGTCTTTTACGTAATGGAACGTAAGCCCTTGTACGTAAATCGGTTGTATCTCTTCGATATCCTTACGGTTTTCCTCACACAGAATAATTTCCTTGATACCTGCACGTTTTGCTGCCAGAATCTTTTCGCGTATTCCACCTACCGGCAATACCTTTCCACGAAGTGTGATTTCTCCTGTCATGGCCAGGTTCGGTTTTACCTTCCGTTGCGTCAGGGCAGAAGCCAGTGAGGTAACCATGGTAATACCGGCCGAAGGTCCGTCTTTAGGTATGGCACCTTCGGGTACGTGGATATGGATGTTCCAGTTGTCGAACACTTCGGTTGGCAGGTTCAGTAAATGGCTGTGTGCCTTCAGGTATTCCAGTGCCAGCATTGCCGATTCCTTCATGACATCTCCCAGATTTCCTGTCAGTGTCAGTTTCCCGCCTTTTCCTCTGCTCAGGCTGGTTTCTACGAACAGGATTTCTCCGCCTACGGCAGTCCATGCCAGGCCTGTTACTACGCCGGCGTATTCGTTCCCCTGGTATTTGTCCCGGGAGTACTCGGGAACGCCCAAGTAGTCCTTGATGTCGGCCGGTTTCAGTTCGTGCTGTCCGGTAAAGCTGTCACGTGCTATTTCGAGAGCAATCTTACGCATGACCTTGCCTATTTTCTTTTCCAGCTCGCGTACACCGCTTTCCCGTGTATAGTTTTCTATGATATACTCGATGGCAGCCTTAGTGAATTTTACGTGCTCTTTCTGCAAACCGTTAGCCTGCATTTCTTTTGGGATCAGGTGCCGTTTGGCAATCTCTATCTTTTCTTCGGTGATGTATCCGCTTACTTCAATCAGTTCCATACGGTCCAGCAAGGGGGTAGGAATCGTTCCCAGATTGTTTGCCGTAGCGATAAACATCACTTTGGAAAGGTCATAATCCATGTCGATATAGTTGTCATGGAAGGTATTGTTTTGTTCCGGATCCAGAACTTCCAGCATAGCTGAGCTGGGATCTCCACGCTGGTCGCTTCCCAGCTTGTCGATTTCGTCAAGGATGATAACCGGATTTGAAGTTCCGGCTTTGATCAGGCTTTTGATGATACGTCCCGGCATGGCACCGATATATGTTTTCCGATGCCCCCGGATTTCGGCCTCATCGTGTACGCCTCCCAGTGACATGCGGACATATTTCCGCTTCAGGGCACTGGCGATGGAACGTCCCAATGAGGTTTTTCCAACTCCCGGAGGTCCGTAAAGACAGATAATGGGCGATTTCAAATCTCCTTTCAGCTTCAGTACGGCCAAATGTTCCAGAATACGTTCTTTTACTTTTTCCAGTCCATAATGGTCTTTGTTCAGAACCTTTTCGGCATTCTGCAGATTGATGTCATCCGTAGAATAGGTTTCCCAGGGTAGCGACAACAGAGTCTGCAGATAAATCAGCTGTACGTTATAATCGGGTGACTGCGGATTGATACGTTCCAGTTTATTGACTTCCCGTTCAAAGTTTTCCGCAATTTCCTTTTTCCAGGATTTGCTTTTTCCCTTGGCGCGCAATTCTTCTATTTCGTCGTCCTGGCTGTTTCCCAGTTCGTCCTGGATGTTTTTGATCTGCTGCTGGAGGAAATATTCCTTCTGCTGGCGGTCCAGTTCTTCCCGCGTACGCATCTGGATGCTTTGCTTTAAGGCTGCCAGCTGGATTTCTTTATTCAGTATCTGTATCAGACGGTAGATTCTGTCTTTTAAATTGTTGATTTGCAACAGATCTATCTTGTCTTCTACGCTGAAAGGGAAATTCGAGCAGATAAAATTGATCAGTGTCTCATTGTTTTCCAGGTTTTTGATGGCGAAAGCTGCATCAGGGCTCAGATGGTCGGAAATTTCGATGTATTTGGTGCTGAGTTCCCGGCAAGTATCCAGCAAAGCCTTGAATTCGTCTGTCTTTTCTACTTTCATATCCTCTTCTATCAGAGAAATCTTTCCTGAAAGATAAGGGCGGGTAGAGGTGATTTCTTCGATATGAACTTTCGGACCGTTTGCCTGAAGGATGACAGTAGTGGCACCTCCCGGCATTTCGAATACGCGGAGTACTTTACCGATTACTGCTACAGGGAACAAATCTTTCAGTTCCGGGTTTTCAACTTCGCTGACAATCTGGGTAGAGATGACAATGGAAGTTTTCTCTCTCAAAGCTGTGTTGACCAGTTTAAGCGTGGCGCGTCGGCCCACTGTAACCGGCATGGCTACTGATGGAAATATGACCATGTTACGCAGTGTCATTACCGGAAATTCGTTTTCGAGTTCTTCTGGAGATACCTCCAATGGAACTGTTTCGATTTCTGCCAGCATAGAGATGTCTTCGTTCTCTGTGTTCATTACGATTTTATCTTTTTTTACTTTCTTAGTCATAATCAGTTTCCGTCTACAAATGTTAAAAGGGAACTTATTCCCAAAACGGCTACAAAGTTAAGCATTCCGCTTTTAATTCTAAAGCACATCGGCTTCAAATAGTTATTAATTATAGCAAATAATGTCTATGTTTTCTTGTTTTTTGGTTACTTTTGAAACCTCAAAAGTGATTACATACATGGCGAATTCATATTTTCAGTTCAAACAGTTTAAGATTACGCAGGATAAATGTGCGATGAAGGTAGGTACTGACGGAGTACTTTTGGGAGCCTGGGCTCCCGTGGACGGGGCATGCAACATACTGGATATAGGTACAGGAACGGGGGTGATTGCGCTGATGCTGGCACAACGGTGCGCTTCGGCTTCCATTGAAGCCATAGACATAGAGGCTGCGGCGGTGCTTCAGGCCGGACAGAATGTGGCAGATTCTCCCTGGGCAGATCGGGTCAGGGTATCATTGCAGGATGTGAGGACGGTTCCGGAGTTTTGGAAGGAAAGATTTGATTGCATTGTATCAAACCCTCCTTATTTCGTCGGTTCACTTGGATGTCCGGATCCGTCGCGTATGCTGGCCCGCCATACGGCTGAATTGGATTTTCATGCACTGGCCGCTGCCGTCGCCTTCCTGTTGTCTGGTACGGGAACTTTTTCTGTCGTACTTCCTGCCGATGCTTATTCTTCTTTTGTTGGAGTGGCACTGCATGAAGGTCTGTTCCTGCAACGTGTCACCTGGGTACACACCAAACCTGATATTCCGGCAAAACGGGTCTTGATGTCCTTTACCAGAAAGGCTGTTCCAGTTACGCTTCAGGAACATCTTGTCGTAGAGATCAGCCGTCATGTGTACAGTCCGGAGTATGTGGCTTTGCTGAAAGACTTCTATCTGAAACTGTGACTAGTCTTTTTTCTTGGAAAGTTGGCGAAGTATATTCTGGTTAAGCTGTAAAAATTGTTTGTGTCTGGCCGCAATTAAGCTGGAAATGGGTCGTTGTCCTACAAAATCTGTAAAATGTTGCAATATACTGAAAGGTTCGGCTGTCGTATGCGGGTTTTCCGGAGCGATTACATGCAGCCCTTTGTGGATGATTTCTACTTTCAGGTCTTTTCCTCCCATGACAGGGTCGCCGTCGTAATGAAATACTCCTTCCGAGGCACGATGAATGACGATACTTTTATCTTTCATGGTTTTGATCCGGCTGTTCTGGTCGATGGTTTTGTTGAACAGCTGAAAAGAGAGGGCCGGTACGTCCAGTACGGTAAACGGCTCCAGGATTGTAATGTCCATCATGCCGTCTGTCAGTGAAGCCTGAGGCGCAATGTAGGCATTGTTTCCGTACTGGGATGCGTTGGCGCATGCTATCAGGAATGCTTTGTAACTGACTGTACCCGAAGAGTTTTCTATGATATACGTCTCGGGCTTGTATGTCAGGCTTTCGCGTAATGTGTTCTCCAGGTAGGTAGCCAGTCCGCGTTTGCCGGAATCGGCAAATTTCAGGCTGACGAAAGCGTCGAACCCCACTCCGCAGGTGCAGAAGAAAGGATGGTTGTCTATAATCCCGTAATCAATGGTCTTGACGAATCCCTTGTTTAATATATCGATTGCCTTGTGGGGATCTAGCGGAATGTGCAGGTGGCGTGCCAGTCCGTTTCCGGAGCCGCAGGGTATAATGCCCATGGCCGTTTCGGTATGAAGAAGTGACCGTCCTACTTCATTGATGGTGCCGTCTCCGCCAATAGCCACTACAATATCTGTTTTATCGCTGACTGCCTTTTCCGCCAGGAGTGAGGCGTGTCCTGCGTATTCGGTTCCTTGAACAGTATAGGTATAACGTTCCTTGTCGATTAATTCATCGACAAGCTGAATGATGGCATGTTTGTTGTGAGTTCCCGAAATAGGGTTTACGATAAATACGATGTGTTGTTTAGAGTTCATGTTGTAATACATTAACATAATGTCTTGCAAAAATAATATTTATTCCGTCTGTTGGAATGAATTTTAGGCTTATTTGGGAAATAAGTTGTTTTTTTTGCTGGGATTGACGCTATGTCCCAAGAAATTATTATCTTTGCACGTTCTTTAAAAAAAGATTTATTTACTATAAATTTAAGCCGGCGTGCTTACAATAATTAGAATATGGGATTATTACAAGAAAGATTAAGTAAATTCAGAACGCCTCAGATGTATATGGAAAGAGGGGTGTATCCTTATTTTCGTGAAATAGACAGTGCTCAGAACACAGAAGTAATGATGGACGGAAAGAAGGTTCTGATGTTCGGGTCTAACTCGTATATGGGGTTAACTTACGACAAGCGAATTATTGAGGCTGCTATTGCTGCAACTCGTAAATATGGTACTGGTTGCGCAGGTTCCCGTTTGCTGAACGGAACACTTGATATTCACATCCAATTGGAAAAGGAACTGGCTGAATTTGTAGGAAAAGATGAGTCTTTGTGCTTTTCAACCGGTTTTACGGTCAATGAAGGAGTAATTCCTCAGTTGGCAGGTCGTGGAGATTATATTATATGTGATGACCGTGATCACGCTTCTATCGTAGACGGCCGTCGTCTTTCTTTTGCTACTCAGCTGAAGTACAAGCATAATGATATGGAAGCTTTGGAGAAGGAACTCCAGAAATGTGAACCCGAAGCTTTGAAGCTCATCGTTGTAGACAGCGTTTTCTCTATGGAAGGCGATCTGGCTAATTTGCCTGAAATCGTTCGTTTGAAGAAAAAATACAATGCGACTATTTACGTAGACGAGGCACACGGGTTAGGCGTGTTTGGCCGGAACGGACGTGGTGTATGCGATCATTTCGGTTTGACAGACGAAATAGACGTGATTATGGGTACATTCAGCAAGTCATTGGCATCTATCGGTGGTTTCGTGGCTGCCGACAAGGATGTAATCAACTGGCTTCGTCACAATGCCCGTTCGTATATTTTCCAGGCTAGTAATACTCCGGCTGCTACGGCTGCGGCTATAGAAGCTCTTCATATCTTAAAGACCGAACCGGAACGTCAGGAAAATCTGTGGAAGATTACCAATTACGCCTTGAAATGTTTCCGTGAAGCTGGTTTTGAAATCGGTGATACAGAAAGCCCGATTATTCCACTTTATGTGCGTGATACTGACAAGACCTTTGAGGTAACGAAGCTTGCCTTCGACGAAGGCGTATTCATCAATCCGGTAATTCCGCCGGCATGTGCGCCACAAGATACGCTGGTTCGCTTTGCCCTGATGGCTACACACACCAAAGAACAGGTTGATTTTGCCATTGATAAATTGAGCAAGTGTTTCAAACAACTGGGTATCTTGAAATAAACAGATTTTTAGAATATAAAAAGAAGCAGGTTCCGGCCTGCTTCTTTTTTGTCGATACATTATATGTCGATCGGTATAAAAAACGTGCAAGCTTCGTTATGCTGGGCTTGCACGTTTTCTGTATTTGCAGGGTACGAAGGAGTAGAATGGCAATTCCTATTTTTTTAGGATGAATTCGTGTACCACGTGTGCCACTCCGTCTTCTTCGTTTGACAATGTAATGTAATCGGCGTTTTCTTTTACAACATCCTGTGCGTTTGCCATTGCTACCCCAAGGCCGGCAAATTTTATCATGGACAGGTCGTTAAAACCGTCTCCGACGGCAATCATCTCTTCCTTGGTCATGTTGATTTCTTTCAGTAGGACAGCCAATGACTGGGCTTTGTCAATGCCTTTGGGTACCAGCTCCAGGAAATAAGGTTCCGAACGGAATACGCCCATTTGATCTTTTAGATGTTCATGCATTTCCTTCTCAAGGACGGCCAGTCTGTTAGGCTCGCCTACGATCAGACATTTGGCAATTGGATGCTTGATGGCAGCCAGGAAATTTTCTACCTTCTTTATTTTCATGCCATTCAGCCTGGCTTCCTTGATTACATACTCATCGTCCGGGTATTCCGTGAGTACATATTCTTCCTCGTATGACAGGATGGCAAAATGGTTTTGCTGTGCGCATCTGTATAAATATGGCAGGACCGCATGATCTAGCAGGTTCTTGTACATCAGTTCTTTGGTTTTCCAATTGATGATTTCTCCTCCATTGTAGGAAAGGATATATCCTTCGTATTTGTCCAATTGCAGTTTTTCGGCCAATGGTGCGACACCGTATGTCGGCCTGCCGGAGGCCAGGACGATTTTGATTCCCTGTTCCTGGGCTTCTGTCAATGTTTGAAGCGTGTTGGGTGTAATTTCTTTTTTTGTATTGGTTAATGTTCCGTCAAGATCTAAAACGAGTAATTTATATTTCATAGATTTTTTATTAAGTTCATGATGCAAAGATAACATAATATTCATTTTTTTCGTATTTTTCGACGTGTTCAGTAATGAACTGGAAGTAAAAAATCGAATTTGCATATTAAAACGTATTGAAATTATGGAATTATATGGAGATTTTGCCTTGCGCTTGCTGGTTGCAGGGCTAATGGGAGTTCTGATTGGTCTGGAGCGGGAATACCGGGCAAAAGAAGCGGGATACCGCACACATTTTCTGGTAGCGCTAGGAAGTTGCCTGATGATGATTGTTTCGCAATATGGCTTTATGGATGTGCTACAGGTGGATTTGGTCCGTTTGGATCCGAGCCGGATCGCAGCTCAGGTAGTCAGTGGGATAGGCTTTATCGGCGCAGGTACTATTATTCTGCAAAAACAGATTGTAAGAGGACTGACTACGGCGGCGGGTATCTGGGCCACAGGTGGAATCGGTCTGACCATTGGTGCCGGAATGTATGCGGTAGGAATAACTGCTACTCTACTGGCGTTGGTAGGCCTGGAACTTCTGAGCTACTTTTTTAAAAGCCTGGGTATGCGTAATTTGATGCTGGAATTTAATACCGAAAGTCAGGAAACAATATCGGAAGTATCCGCTTTTTTTAATGACCGTAATTACATTGTCGTTTCATACGAAATGAAAGAAATGCCGGTAGATTCAAATCGTATTCTGTATCGGGTGAGCATGGTGGTGAAAGCCAAAAAGATGAATGAAGAGGGGTTGTTGCTCCTGATGATGCATAAATTTCCTGGGATAACTGTTACGAAGATTATCTGAGCGATGAAACGGGAAGATGGAGAAATGCTTTTTCAATCAAATTTTAAAAATGGCAGGTATACTTTCAAAAGATGTTACTTTTTTGTTGCTCGGTAACGGGTTTTTCTGTTTTTTCTACTAACTTTGTACGCCAGATAAAATTTGATAGGCTATATGAGTAGAAATAAGATAAACTGGAGAGTTCCGAAAGGGGCTGAATTGACAGAATTGGATAAAAAAGTACTCTATTATCAAAATAAAGGGCACCTGGTTCCATCACGTAAACTGATTAAAACTCCTGAACAGATCGAGGGTATCCGTAAGAGTGGTATTATCAATACGGGAGTATTGGATCTGGTAGCTCGCGAAATTCATGCGGGTATGAGTACTGCCGAAATCGACAAGCTGGTTTACGATTATACAGTCAGTCACGGAGCTATTCCCGCTCCGTTAAATTACGAAGGTTTCCCAAAAAGCGTCTGTACTTCCATTAATGAGGTAGTCTGCCACGGAATACCTTCGGAAGAAGAAATCCTTGAAGAAGGCGATATTATCAATGTAGATGTTTCTACTATTTTAGATGGTTATTATTCGGATGCTTCCCGAATGTTCATTATCGGTAAGACCACGCCCGAAAAGGAAAAATTAGTCCGTGTAGCCAAAGAATGTCTTGAGATCGGTATGGAGGCTGCCCGTCCTTTCGGTTTCGTTGGAGATATTGGCAACGCCATCGAAAAACATGCCAAAAAGAACGGTTTCTCCGTCGTTCGTGATTTGTGCGGGCATGGAGTCGGACTGGAATTTCATGAAGAGCCGGATGTAGAACATTTCGGAAGGAAAGGTACGGGTATGTTGCTGGTTCCGGGAATGGTATTCACCATAGAGCCGATGATCAACATGGGAACATGGGAAGTCTTTATCGACGAAGAAGACGGATGGACTGTTGTAACCGAAGATGAAAAGCCGTCTGCACAGTGGGAACATACTTTCCTGATGACTGAACATGGGCTGGAAATATTGACTTATTAAAATGGATATAATCATGGACACAATTATATTAGGTATAGAGTCTTCTTGCGATGATACTTCTGCTGCTGTGATTAAGAATGGTGTATTGCTGTCGAGTGTCATTGCAAGCCAGGCAGTGCATGAGGCATACGGAGGTGTTGTGCCGGAATTGGCTTCACGTGCCCACCAGCAGAACATCGTTCCGGTGGTACACGAAGCTCTGAAGAGAGCCGGAGTGACAAAAGAACAGCTGAGTGCCGTCGCTTTTACCCGTGGACCGGGCCTGATGGGCTCACTGTTGGTGGGGGTTTCCTTTGCAAAAGGATTTGCACGGGCACTGGATATTCCGATGGTGGAAGTAAACCATCTGCAAGGACATGTGCTGGCTCATTTTATCAAAGAGTCAGAAGACGACCATGATCAGCCGGCTTATCCTTTCATTTGCTTGCTGGTGTCGGGAGGTAATTCACAGATTATCCGTGTCAATGCATACAACGACATGGAGGTACTGGGACAGACTATCGATGATGCGGCAGGCGAGGCCATCGACAAATGCTCAAAGGTCATGGGGTTAGGGTATCCGGGAGGTCCCATTATCGATAAACTGGCCAGGCAAGGAAACCCGAAGGCCTTTACTTTCAGTAAACCGCATATCCCGGGTTATGACTATAGTTTCAGCGGCCTTAAAACTTCGTTCTTGTACTCGTTGCGCGATTGGGTGAAAGAAGATTCCGATTTTATAGAACACCATAAAACGGATCTGGCCGCGTCATTGGAACATACGATTGTGGATATTCTGATGGATAAACTGCGTAAGGTAGTAAAAGATACAGGTATCACAGAGGTTGCTGTTGCGGGAGGGGTCTCTGCCAACAACGGATTGCGGAATGCTTTTCATGAGCATGCCCAAAAGTATGGCTGGAAGATTTATATTCCGAAATTCGGGTACACGACCGACAATGCGGCCATGATTGCCATTACCGGCTATTTCAAATATTTGGACAAGGATTTTTGCTCTATAGATAAACCCGCATATTCACGGGTAACCATTAAATAACTTAATTAATAAACTTATGTCAGTAGAAACTAAAACACTCAGTAAGGAAATAAGTGAGATCTTCTGGAGAGAAGGCTTTACTTTGGCTACTGCAGAAAGCTGTACTGCAGGACATGTGGCGGCCATTATAACTGCTATCCCTGGTAGTTCCCGTTTCTATAAAGGCGGCATTGTTGCGTATGCAAATGAAGTTAAGCAAAATTTGCTGCAAGTAAAAGCTGAAACATTGGAGACTCATGGGGCTGTAAGCGAAGAAACAGTTGTAGAAATGGTAACAGGTGCCATGAATACGTTAGGAACCGATCATGCCATGGCGACTTCGGGCATTGCAGGCCCTGGAGGAGGTACACCGGATAAACCTGTAGGTACGATCTGGGTGGCAGCAGGCAACAGAAAACAGATTCTGACTGCCAAATTGAGTGAAGACAATGGAAGAGACCTGAATATCCAGGCTGCTACCATAAGAGCACTCCAGTTATTGCTTAAATTGGTTCAAAAAGAAGAAAATGAACAACAAAGTGCAAATAATCTTTGAAAAGCTTGTTTATTTAAAATAAAATCGCTTACTTTGCACTCCGTTTGAGAGAACCATGAATAAAACTATAAAAACTAGATAGAAATGTCGAAAATTTGTCAAATTACCGGAAAAAAAGCCATGATTGGCAACAATGTTTCACACTCTAAGAGAAGAACAAAAAGAACTTTTGATGTGAACTTGTTTACTAAGAAATTCTACTATGTAGAACAGGATTGCTGGATTAGCCTGAA
>ENA-ORSF01000162-ORSF01000162.1-human-gut-metagenome-genome-assembly--contig:-NODE-162-length-27871-cov-9.00424_pt1 | contig 27871 bp, 24 predicted proteins | sample MGYA00242188_ERZ509155 | MGnify/ENA primary metagenome ERZ509155 (study PRJEB26280, sample SAMEA2338656) | human gut metagenome | biome: human gut; feature: human-associated habitat; material: faeces...
CCACCTCACGATGGACACCCTTGCTTTTAGCTATATGATTCCCGCTATTAGGGTTCATTGGGGACTTGCACCCGTTAGCTAATACTCATGCCGAGCGTACCCAAATAAAAAAGAAGCCGTCCAGATTTTAGGGCGGCTATTTTTATGACATCTTTGCCTGACCGTTGCCAATTCATAGAACTACTACAAACAACAGACTACAATACGTTATCGAGGAGGCTATATCTTTATCAGTTCCAAGGAATTTCTACAATGATTTTCGCTTCTGCAACAACTCAATCATTTGTCCGGCTGCCCGTTCGGAAGCCCCGGGTTTTCCCAAAACATCAATTATCCGATCATACTCTTCCAACATCTGCTGACGTTTATCTCCTGCAGGAAGAATAGCCTTTAATTCCTGATTAATCCGATCTACGGTCATACCATCCGCTACCAATTCTGTCACGACTTCCTTCCCTGCAATCAAATTGACCAATGAAATATATTTCACCTTCAAGATGCACTTGCGCAACAAGGACACCAGCTTTCCTGCCACAGTATAATAGCAAACGACCTGTGGAACCCTGAACAAGGCTGTTTCCAACGTAGCAGTACCCGAAGTGACCAGGGCAGCAGTAGCTTGTTGCAACAAAGAATAAGTTTCACCAAACACAATACTTATGTTTTCCTGCATAAAGTTCGAGTAAAAAGCAGGATCTATTCCAGGAGCACCAGCCACTACGAACTGATATTCCGGATAATTCCTTGCGACAGCGATCATCCGTGTCAGATTATCCTTTATTTCCTGTTTACGGCTACCGGCCAACAAGGCCACAATCGGCTTTTCCTGCAAACCATGTTTTTTGACAAAATCTTCGAAGGTCTGCTTCCGGACTTTTCCAAACTCAGCCACAGCGTCAACACACGGATTTCCCACATAATGAATCGGATACCGATGCTTCTGAAAGAAAGCTATCTCAAACGGAAGAATAGAAAATAACTCATCCACATCCCGTTTTATGTTTTTAATGCGATATTCTTTCCAAGCCCAGATTTTAGGTGAGATATAATAATAGACAGGAATAGAAGTATGCGCACGAATATATTTGGCTATCTTCAAATTAAATCCCGGGTAATCCACCAAGATCAGGACATCCGGGTTCCAAGACACGATATCTGCCTTACAAAAATCCATGTTCCGAAAAATAGTACGCAAATGCATCAATACCGGAATAAAACCCATATAAGCCATATCCTTATACGATTTCACACAAGTACCTCCTACCTTTGCCATTAGTTCTCCACCGAAAAAACGAAACTCGGCCTCATCATCGAGCTTTTTTAAAGCCCGCATCAGGTTAGAAGCATGCAAGTCACCCGAAGCTTCACCCACAATCAGATAATACTTCATATCCGTAAATTCCAGGATTCCATCTGTTTCACCATTTCATAATCCGTTACATCGATTCTGGTCGGTGTAATAGCCACATATCCGTGATCGAGTGCCCAATGATCGGTGTCTTCCGCTTCCGGTTCATTGTTCTGATAAACCCCTGTCAGCCAGAAATAAGATCCACCCCGCGGATGACTGCACGGAACATACTCCTGTGTCCACACTCCATCTGTCTGACGGCAAATCCGTACCCCTTTCAACGCAGAAGTATTCGGGAAATTCACATTCAGACAGACCCCTTTGGGAAGTCCCTTTTCAAGAACCTCTTCCACAATCCGAACAATATAAGGATAAGCCGGACGGAAATCAGCATCTGCCGCATGATCACACAAAGAAAAGCCCACCGAAGGAATACCCTTCAGACATCCTTCAATGACTACCCCCATCGTACCGGAATAATGCACGTTTACAGAAGAATTGTCTCCATGATTAATGCCACCTATTACCATATCAGGTACGCGGGGAACAACCGCATGCAAAGCCAGCTTTACACAATCTGTCGGGGTTCCGCTACAACTATAGATTACCAGCCCGGGCTCTTCCGATAAATGTTTCAAACAAACCGGACGTTCAGAAGTAATTGCACCCGAATTCCCTGAACGAGGTCCATCCGGAGCTACTACTATCAAATCGGCTATTGGTTTTAATACTTCTATAAGACATTGGATTCCTTTTGCTTGAAAACCATCGTCGTTTGACAACAGCAATAAAGGTTTCTCTTTCTTCATCATAAAAATCCTCGTTTTTTACAGATGCAAAGGTACAACCTTTCCCTTGATACGGCAAAGAAAAGAAAGTGACAATCCGTTTACAAATCTTAATCTTACCAAAGCATTCCCGTTTTTTAGGAGATTTATGTATCTTTGCCCTGCCGAAGTTATTAACAAAAGCGGTAAGTTATCAACACTTTGAAAAAAGTAGCCGTTTTTTAATAGGTACTGTCACCAATTATTCGTTACTTCGCACGCTGAATAAACTGATTAATATGGGAAAAATTATTGCTTTAGCCAATCAAAAAGGTGGCGTAGGTAAAACGACAACTACTATTAACTTGGCTGCATCTTTAGCTACTCTCGAAAAGAAAGTATTGGTTATAGACGCTGACCCTCAAGCAAATGCATCCTCAGGGCTGGGCGTAGATCTAAAAGACATCGACTGTTCCATTTACGAATGCCTGATTAATCAGGCTGATATCCGGGAGGCTATTTATACAACCGATATTGACGGATTAGACATCATTCCTTCTCACATTGACCTGGTAGGGGCAGAAATAGAAATGCTGAACCTGGAAAACCGTGAGAAAATATTAAAACATGCCTTAGAGTCCATTAAGAATGAATATGATTACATCCTGATAGACTGTTCTCCATCGCTTGGACTAATTACCATTAACGCCTTGACGGCGGCCGATTCGGTCATTATTCCGGTACAATGTGAATATTTCGCGCTGGAAGGTATCAGCAAACTACTGAACACGATCAAGATTATCAAGACGAAGCTGAATCCGTCGCTGGAAATAGAAGGATTCCTGCTGACCATGTTCGATTCCCGTCTCCGCCTGGCAAACCAGATTTACGACGAAGTCAAACGCCATTTCCAGGAACTGGTTTTCAAGACCATCATCCAGCGAAATGTAAAACTAAGCGAAGCACCAAGCCATGGAATTCCAGCCATCCTGTATGATGCGGAATCAACCGGCGCAAAAAACCATTTGGCCCTGGCCAACGAAATTATTAACAAGAACAAATAAAAAAGCGACATACAAGAAATCTTCGGAACCGATTCGTTTCCGCCAAACAAATCCGGAGAAGATTTCCTGTATCGGCTTTGAATCATAAATAACAAATATGGCAGTACAGAAAAAATTTGCATTAGGCCGAGGACTTGACGCACTGATATCAAACGATGAAGTCAAAACATCGGGCTCTTCTTCCATCAACGAAATAGAGCTGAGCAAGATATCGGTCAATCCCAACCAGCCTCGCCGTGAATTTGATCCCATCGCCTTACAGGAACTGGCTGATTCCATCGCAGAAATCGGTATCATACAACCTATTACCCTGCGACAAATGAGCGAAGACTCCTATCAGATCATTGCTGGAGAACGCCGTTACCGTGCTTCCATTCTGGCCGGTCTGCAAACCATTCCAGCCTATATACGTACAGCCAACGATGAGCATGTCATGGAAATGGCCCTGATTGAAAACATTCAACGGGAAGACCTGAACTCCCTGGAAATAGCGTTGGCCTATCAGCATCTGATTGAACAATACGACCTGACTCAAGAAAGGTTAAGTGAACGCGTTGGCAAAAAAAGAACTACCATTGCCAACTATATCCGTTTACTGAAATTGCCAGCTCCCATACAAATGGCCTTGAAGAACAAGGAAATCGACATGGGACACGCACGTGCCCTGCTGGCTTTGGATGATCCCAAGACACAAATCCGGATTTTCAATGAAATCATCGCACAAGGATATTCAGTCCGAAAGGTAGAAGAAATCGTGAAATCACTTTCGGCAGGCGAAAGCATTGAGTCCGGCGGGAAAAAAATATCTCCCAAAGGCAGCAAGCTGTCCGAAGAATATACCCTCCTGCAAGATCACTTGTGCAGTTTTTTTGGAACCAAAGTACAATTATCATGCAGTCCGAAAGGAAAAGGAAAAATCAGCATTCCTTTCGACAACGAAACCGACCTGGAACGTATCATGGAGATTCTTGATTCTCTGAAGCCTACTGAATAAAAGAATGAAGTTGAAACGACGTAAATATACATATATTCTATATTTGCTTCTGGCATTGTGTACTACTTTGGGCAGCCATACGGATGTTTCTGCACAAAGAGCACGCAGACATCGGGCCGGCCTGCTGGACGCAGACTCTATCCGCCAGCAGCATATTGCCGACAGCCTGGCCCTGCTGGACACACTCAGTGTCAATCGGGAGGCTGCTGTCAGGTCACTGGAAGCCCCTGTAGATACCACCATGCTGGCGCAAAAAAGCGATTCCATCCAGCAAAAGGCCCCTATGGAAATTTCCAGAAAACGCTGGATACCCAATTCCAATAAATCTGTATGGCTGTCAATGGTACTACCCGGTGCCGGGCAGATCTACAACCGTAAATACTGGAAACTTCCCATCATTTATGGAGGATTCGTAGGCTGTGCATACGCCCTAACGTGGAACACTCAGATGTACAAAGATTATTCACAAGCTTATCAGGACATCATGAGTGATAATCCGGAACAAAACAGTTACCTTGATTTTCTTCCTCCCAGTTATACGGTAGACGATGTCAAGCAAAACCTGGAATGGTACCAGTCGACTTTCAAGAACAAAAAAGACCTCTACCGCCGACAGCGAGACTTGAGTATCTTTGTATTCATCGGCGTTTATCTGCTGTCTGTAATCGACGCCTACGTAGATGCCGAACTGTCAGACTTCGACATATCCAATGACCTGAGCATGACATTCGAACCCGCAATATTTAATGATGTGTATCGTGGCCGCCCCGAAGCAATCGGACTACGGTGCTGTATCAAATTTTAAGAGCCATGAAAAAACTATTTATCAGCTTACTGACATTCTTCAGCGCTTCTGCCCTCTATGCGCAGCAAAGCGAAAAAAGCATTACCGTGCAAACAGATACAGGTAAAGAAGAAATTATCGGATTACCCGAAGGTATGCTTTCGGAAACAGACAGTCTTTACCTGGACTGGATTTCCAAACATTACATCAATCCTGCCGAAAACTGCGTAATGACACAGGATAACCCGGAAGTAAGCGACTCCGCTTACATAGCCCGCCTGCAACGCATCCCCGCACTGATTGAAATGCCCTACAACGATATTGTACGAAAATTCATCGACATGTATGCCACCCGCTTGCGCCAGAAGGTAGCATTCATGCTGAGTGCCAATAATTTCTACATGCCTATCTTTGAAGAAGCACTCGATCTGAACGACCTGCCGCTGGAACTGAAATACCTGCCGGTCATTGAATCGGCACTGAACCCGATGGCTGTATCCAGCCAGGGCGCCGTAGGCCTCTGGCAGTTCATGCTCCGTACGGGACAACTGTACGGACTAACCATCAACAGCCTGGTGGACGAGCGAAGAGACCCCATCAAATCGACAAGGGCCGCAGCACGTTACCTGAAAGACCTGTATGACATTTACCACGACTGGAACCTGGTACTGGCCGCCTACAATTGCGGTCCGGGTACCATCAACAAGGCTATCCGTCGTGCCGGCGGAGAAACCGATTTCTGGAAGATCTACAATTACCTTCCCAACGAAACCCGCGGTTATGTACCGGCCTTCATTGCAGCCAACTACATCATGAACTATTATTGCGAACACAACATCAGCCCGATGGAAATGCGTATGCCGGAAGGAAGTGATACCATTCACATCACCCGCAACCTGAACCTGAACCAGGTAGCTGATGTCTGCAAGATCAACATCGATGAATTACGTGCGCTCAACCCGGAGTTCAAGAAAGACATCATCCCGGTCAGCACCGAACCGTATGCACTCCGTCTGCCCAACAGCATGATCAGTAGTTTTATCGAAAAAGAAGACTCTATCTATAACTACAAGCCGGAACTCTACCAGACACGCCGCATTACCGTAGAGCCCGATACGCCAAAGACTTCCAGCAAGAAATCCCAAAGCAAGAAAGCTGTTTATCACCGGATACGTCAGGGAGATACGTTGGGAGGCATAGCAGCCAAGTATGGCGTCAGCGTTTCCCAGCTCCGACGGTTGAACGGAATCAAGGGAAGCAGTATCAGAGCAGGAAAAAGGCTGAGAATCCGGTAAAAAGGATAAAAAATTATGCAGGTATTTCCAATAGTTTTCATGAAATACTTGCATAATTATTTATTTTCCTTATTTTTGCATTATTGATTGAATGGAGGGAAAGCACTATGACGGATGAGACACTAATGCAAGAACAAAATGATGAAAAACAAATAAATGCGGCCTTCAATGAGCTGCTGGACAGATACCTTGAAAGTAAACACCGGAAAAAGGTAGAAATCATTACCAAAGCTTTCAATTTTGCCAAACAGGCGCACAAAGGCGTAAGACGCCGTTCAGGCGAGCCTTATATTCTGCACCCGATAGCGGTCGCACGTATTGCATGTGTGGAAATCGGATTGGGTTCCACTTCTATCTGTGCGGCTCTGCTGCACGACGTCGTCGAAGATACAGACTATACTGTAGAAGACATCGAAAATCTTTTCGGACCCAAAATAGCCCAGATCGTAGACGGACTGACCAAAATCTCAGGCGGAATTTTTGGCGACCGTGCCTCCGCACAAGCCGAAAACTTCAAGAAACTGCTGCTCACCATGAATGATGATATCCGCGTCATTCTGATAAAGATAGCCGACCGTCTTCACAATATGCGTACACTGGGTTCCATGCTACCAAGCAAACAATATAAGATAGCAGGCGAAACCTTGTACATTTATGCCCCATTGGCCAACCGGCTGGGACTGAACCGTATCAAGACGGAACTGGAAGACCTGAGCTTCAAATACGAACATCCGGAGACCTATCAGCAGATCGAAGACAAGCTGAAAGCTACGCAAGCCGAACGTGAAACCGTATTCGAAGAATTTACCGCTCCCATCCGTGCCCAACTGGACAAAATGGGGCTTCCTTACCGTATTCTGGCCCGAATCAAATCACCTTATTCCATCTGGAACAAGATGCAGGCCAAGCATATCACCTTCGAAGAAATATACGACATTCTGGCCGTACGTATCATCTTTACTCCCCGAAGCGAAGAAGAGGAACTGAACGACTGCTTCAATATCTATGTATCCATATCCAAGATCTACAAACCCCATCCAGACCGTCTGCGCGACTGGGTAAGCCACCCGAAAGCCAATGGTTACCAGGCACTGCACGTCACCTTAATGAGCAACAAGGGACAATGGATAGAGGTGCAGATACGAAGCGAACGCATGAACGACGTAGCCGAACAAGGATTTGCCGCCCATTGGAAATACAAGGATGGAGGCGGAAGCGAAGACGAAGGCGAACTGACCAAATGGCTGAAAACCATCAAAGAAATTCTGGACGATCCCCAACCGGACGCACTTGATTTTCTGGATACCATCAAACTGAACCTGTTTGCATCCGAGATATTCGTATTTACACCCAAAGGTGAAATCAAGACCATGCCACAAAACTGTACGGCACTTGATTTTGCTTTCTCTATCCATACATTCCTCGGAAGCCATTGCATCGGAGCCAAAGTCAATCACAAGCTGGTACCATTAAGCCACAAACTGCAAAGCGGAGACCAGGTAGAGATTCTGACCTCCAAGTCGCAAAAGGTACAGCCATCGTGGATTAATTTTGCTACAACCGCCAAAGCCAAGGCCAAAATCCTGGCCATCCTGAAACGGGAGAACAAAGAACTGCAGATGCAGGGAGAAGACCAGCTGCACGATTTCTTCAAGCAGGAAGGACTGGAATGGAACGAAACCAACATCTCGAAACTTTGTGACATGCACCATGTGAAAAACGTGGACGAACTGACCCTGAAAATCGGACAGAAAGCCATTCTGCTGGGAAGCAACGAGGTGAACGAACTGAAAGAGAAACCCACTCCTACCAACTGGAAAAAATACATTTCCTTTGCATTCGGAGGGAGCAAGAACAAGAACAACGGTTCCTCCTCAAAACAGCCGGAAGAACAACCTGCTCCACTGGATATAGACAAGAAAAAGATCATCAAGCTGACTCCCGATGCCATTCAAAAAAACTACATCATAGCCGATTGCTGTAAACCTATTCCGGGTGACGACGTGCTGGGCTATATAGACGACAACAACCGGATCATCATCCATAAGCGGCAATGCCCGATAGCCGCGCAACTGAAAACAAGTTTCGGCAACCGCCTCCTGGCTGTGCAATGGGAAATCGGCAAAGCCCTGAACTTCCCGGTCAACGTATATATAAAAGGTATAGACGGTATCGGAGTATTGAACCAGGTTACCCAGATCATTTCACAACAGTTGAACGTAAACATTCACAAACTGTGCATCGAATCAAACGACGGTATTTTTGAGGGAAGAATCCAACTGTACGTACACGACGTAGACGATGTGAATACCATCTGTGAGAACTTGAAAAAAATCGAAAACATCAAGCGGGTGACCCGTATCGAAAATTTCGACGGACAACTGACCGACGACTAACAAAGAACATCAATTCAGATAATCGAGCTCCTTACGCATACTGAGGAGCTCTTTTTTTATTTCTTTCAGGCGATCCAGAATTTCGGCAGTATTCATGGTGGTCTCCTTATTCATTTTCAGGCGCTGCTTGGCTCCGGCCAAAGTCATACCTTTCTCCTTCACCAGATGATATACCAGCCGGATATTCTCAATATCTTCCTTCCGGTACTGACGGATATTTCCTCCAGCCTTTTTGGGAGCAATCATCGGAAATTCCTTCTCCCAATAACGAAGCAGCGATTCGTTCACCCCAAACATCTTTGCCACTTCGCTGATGGAATAATACAACTTAAGTTCCTTATCTGCTTTCAATGCCATAGCTTTCTACGAAATTAATCGAATACTTTACCGTGATTTGCCGCAATTTCCACCATCCGGTCATAATCATCAGCATTCAAATCCATAAAATAATAGTTTACCGGATTCACAACCTGTCCCTTCACATGCACTTCATAATGCAAATGAGGTCCTGTACTCTTTCCCGTACTGCCCACTTCGCCAATCACTTCACCCCTCACCACCTTCTGTCCGGTCTTTACCTTGATCTTATTCAGATGAGCATATTTGGTTACATAACCGAATCCATGATCAATGTTAATGCAGTTTCCATACAGTCCTTCCCAGCCAGCCTTGACCACTTTTCCGTTACCGGTAGCATAAACCGGAGTACCTACATTGGCCGAAAAATCCATCCCTGCATGAAACTTTACCGTTTTATAAATGGGATCGATACGGGTTCCATACCCCGACGCCGTCTGTTTCAGATTCTTATTGGCCACCGGCTGAATGGCAGGTATGCACGCCAGCATCTCGTCGTGTTTCTTACACAGTTCCACCACTTCATCAAAAGACTTCGACTGGATATAAATCTGACGTGCCAGCTGGTCCATCTGCTGGGTCGTATTGATTACCAGCTCGGCACTGGCCAGGTCACGAAGCTCTTCGTAACGGTTCGTACGGCGGTAACTGGCCGAACGCAGCCCTTCGGCCACCGGATCGGCCTGCATCATCACCCGATACAGGTTGTCATCACGCTGCTGCAGACGCTGCATCACCTCCTGGGCTTCATCCAGACGTGACGACAGAATCTGATACTGGGCCTGCAAGCGTGAATTCTCCACTCTCAGGCTTTTTTCCGAAGGAGAACCGAAAATCAGCAACAACAGGATAAAGCTGCCGGCTCCCAGTCCCATCCCCACAAACAAGCGGCGCAGATAGCTCAAGGCCCGCTGACGCATCGTCGGATAAATCCGGTCATACGTACGTGTTTTCGGATTATAGATATAATAGACTTTACGCATTCAAACCTGATTTGGATTTTTTTAAGGCACAAAAACCCAAGTTTTTGAGCCAAACATACGGACAAAAATAATAAAACAGATTATCTTTGCAAATCAATTTTCAGAATATTAACTACAAGACATGATAACAATATGTTGACAGCAAATGAAATCCGCGACTCATTCGTAAAATTCTTTGAGTCAAAAGGACATCAGATTGTGCCTTCCGCACCGATGGTCATCAAGGATGACCCGACACTGATGTTCACCAACGCAGGTATGAACCAGTTCAAAGACATTATTCTGGGCAACCATCCCGCAAAATACAAACGTGTCACCGACTCACAGAAATGTCTGCGTGTAAGTGGCAAACACAACGACCTGGAAGAAGTTGGTCACGATACCTATCACCACACCATGTTCGAAATGCTGGGTAACTGGTCATTCGGCGATTACTTCAAGAAAGAAGTTATCGGATGGGCATACGAATACCTGGTAACGGTATTGAAACTGGATCCGAAAGACTTATACGTGACCGTTTTCGAAGGAAGTCCTGAAGAAGGCCTTGCCCGTGACGACGAAGCAGCCGGATACTGGGCACAATATTTCCCTGAAGATCATATCATCAACGGCAACAAGCACGACAACTTCTGGGAAATGGGCGATACGGGTCCGTGCGGTCCCTGCTCTGAAATCCACATCGACTCCCGTTCGGCCGAAGAAAAGGCTGCTGTTCCGGGACGCGAACTGGTCAACAAAGATCATCCGCAGGTAATCGAGATCTGGAACCTGGTGTTCATGCAATACAACCGCAAGGCTGACGGCACACTGGAACCACTTCCAGCCAAAGTAATTGATACCGGTATGGGATTCGAACGTCTGGTACGCACCCTGCAAGGTAAAACTTCCAACTACGATACCGACATTTTCCAGCCCATCATCAAGGCCATCGGCGACCTGTCCGGAAAGAAATACGGCGACGACGAAAAAGTAGATGTGGCCATGCGTGTAGTTGCCGACCATATCCGTACCATCGCCTTCTCTATAACCGACGGACAGTTGCCGTCGAATGCAAAGGCGGGTTACGTAATCCGCCGCATCCTGCGCCGTGCCGTACGTTACGCCTATACCTTCCTCGGACAGAAACAGGCCTTCATGTACAAGCTGATTCCCGTACTGATTGAGAATATGGGAGCCGCCTATCCGGAGCTGAAAGCCCAGCAAAGCCTCATTGAAAAGGTACTCAAGGAAGAAGAAGAAGCTTTCCTGCGTACCCTGGAAACAGGTATCCGTCTGCTGGACAAGGTTATGACCGAAACCAAGGCAGCCGGCAAAAAGGAAATCAGCGGTGTAGACGCCTTCACGCTGTACGACACCTTCGGCTTCCCGTTCGACCTGACCGAGCTGATCCTTCGTGAAAACGGACAGACAGCCGATGTTAAAGGATTCGAAGCTGAAATGCAGAAACAGAAACAGCGTGCACGTAATGCAGCTGCCGTAGAAACAGGCGACTGGGTAACACTGAAAGAGGGCGAAACAAAATTCGTAGGATATGACTATACCGAATACGAAACCAGCATCCTGCGTTACCGCCAGATCAAGCAGAAAAACCAGACACTCTATCAGATCGTATTGAGCGAAACCCCGTTCTATGCCGAAAGCGGTGGCCAGGTAGGCGATACCGGTGTATTGGTCAGCGAATTTGAAACCATCGACATCATCGATACCAAGAAGGAAAACAACCTTCCTATTCACATTGCCAAGAAATTGCCGGAGCACCTGGATGCACCGATGATGGCATGTGTGGATACCGACAAGCGTGCCGCCTGTGCAGCCAACCACTCATGTACCCACTTGCTGGATGAAGCACTCCGTCAGGTACTGGGTACACACGTAGAACAGAAAGGTTCACTCGTAACACCGGATTCCCTGCGTTTCGACTTTTCTCACTTCCAGAAAGTCACTCCGGAACAGCTGCGTGAGGTAGAACATCTGGTTAATGCCAAAATCCGTGAAGACATTCCTTTGACAGAATACCGTAACCTGCCGATTGAAAAGGCAAAAGAACTGGGTGCCATCGCACTGTTCGGCGAAAAATACGGCGATGAAGTACGTGTCGTACAGTTCGGTTCATCCATCGAATTCTGTGGAGGTACCCACGTATCTGCAACCGGAAAAATCGGTATGGTGAAGATTCTTTCTGAAAGCTCTGTCGCTGCAGGTGTACGCCGTATCGAGGCCGTAACCGGCGCCAAGGTAGAAGAGATGTTCGACACCGTACAGGATACACTCAACGACCTGAAAGCGTTATTCAACAATGCCCCTGACCTGAAGGCTGCCATTTCCAAATACATCGACGAAAATGCCGGTCTGAAGAAACAGATGGAAGAGTTCATGAAAGAGAAAGAAGCCTCTGTAAAGAACAAGCTGATCGAGAATGCCAAGGAAATCAACGGTGTAAAAGTGATTAAAGCCGTACTTCCGATGCCGGCCGATGCGGTGAAAAACATTGCTTTCCAACTGAAAGGACAATTCCCTGAAAATCTGTTTGTAGTAATCGGCAGCGTATTCGAAAACAAACCGCTGCTCACCGTAACCATGAGTGATGATCAGGTAAAGGCCGGACTGAATGCCGGACAACTGGTACGCGAAGCCGCCAAATTGATCCAGGGTGGTGGTGGCGGTCAGCCTCACTTTGCAACTGCCGGTGGAAAGAACCCCGACGGCCTTACTGCCGCAGTCGACAAAATCATAGAACTGGCCGGCCTGTAACAAAAGCCCTGTTCATATCCGGAGGAAATTCCAATTCCTCTTCCGGATATAACCAATAAAGATAAGAAGAGGCCCTCTCAAGACGAAGGAGAGGGCCTCTTCTTGTTTATCAGCATATAACATCCGAAAAACGAACGGATGTTTTTCATCAGACGAACGGATGTTTTACTTCAAACAAACGGACAAATACATCGAAACATGAAGACGTTTTCTCACTCCCGGTTTTCAGTCTGTTCCTTCGGCCAGTTTACCAGATACAATATTTCGGTAGCCCGTGTAAAAGCAGTATAAAGCCAGCGGTAATAATCTGCCGACAACATTTCGTCCGTCATATATCCCTGATCCAGAAAAACACGCTGCCACTGTCCGCCCTGAGCCTTATGACATGTCACCGCGTATGCGTATTTCACCTGCAACGCATTATAATAAGGATCTTCCTTCATCTTCTTCATCCGTTCCCGCTTGGTCGGTAAATCGGCATAATCTTCCAGAATGGTATAAAACAGTTTGTCGTTCTGTTCCTTAGGGAAAGAGGGCGAGTCGGAGTGCAACGTATCCAGCAGAATCTTTACTTCCAGTTCCAGGTCGCCGTAATCCGGAAAGACAAGAACCACGTCGGCAAAACGACATCCGTACATTTCGCGTACACGACGTACCCTGCGGACTACAGCTACGTCTCCATTGGCGATAAAATCCATTTCCTTACAATCCTTCCCCCAGTAATAATTGTTCTTGGCCACCATCAGCAATTCCCCCGAATTCAACTCATCCTCCCGGTATAGGATCATATTCCGTATGCCATTGTTATAGAGATTGGCCCGCTTGTTCGAACGGCAGATAATCATGGTTTCATCCATCCCGACCTTATCATAACACTCATTGATGGTCTCTACCAGTTCGCTACCTGGCAATATACGAATGTCCGGAAATCCTTTGACCCGTATACGAGGCAGTTCAAGTTCCGTTTCTCCCGTAATATACCGGCGCAATAAAGTAGCATTGTACAAGATACCAGAATCATACATCTGACGCACCACCTGTGTGAGCACACATTCTGTCGGTACCAGTCCGTAGCCTTGCAGGACCTCTTTCACGAGTGCCGGACTCTCCTCTTCACCTACCGGTGGAAGCTGGGCAGTATCACCAACCAGCATCAACCGGCATCCCTGACCGCCATATACATACTGAATCAGATCATCCAGTAATCTTCCCGTTCCGAACGACATGCCCGACAGTCCTTCATTCGGAATCATGGAAGCCTCATCCACGATAAACAAGGTATGCTGATGCAGATTCTGGTTCAGCGTGAAATTATCCGTCTCGTTCGAAAAACTCCGCTGCCGATAGATACGCTTATGGATGGTATAAGCCGGATGCCGCGCATAATGTGAAAAGACCTTGGCTGCCCGCCCCGTCGGAGCCAGCAGTACACACTTCCATTTCAACTGGTCGAGTGTCTTTACCAAAGTACCTATCAGGGTCGTTTTTCCCGTACCGGCATACCCTTTTAGAAGGAAGACAGCGTCTTGAAACCCCGAAAAGAGAAAATCAGCAAAAGATTTCATTGCAAATTCTTGCTCTTCTGTTGGTTTATACAAAAAATTTCGCTTAATTTGCTGCGTCAAATCATCATTTAACATAATGGTGTGGAAAAAGTTTACATAAGTTTGACGTGAATAAATTTATTTATTTATTTTTGCGATACGAATATAAACTAAAAAAATAATATTATCATGAAAACAGTTATTAATCTTGTACTAGCCGTCTGCGTAATCTGCTTGGTGTATATCTGCTATGGCAGTATCATGGGCCCTATCAACTTCACTAAAGAAAAAGACATCCGAGAAAAAGCGATCATTGCCCGTTTGATCGATATTCGTAAAGCACAACAGGAATATCGTACAGCTCACCAGTGTTATACAGACAACTGGGATTCACTGATTACTTTCGTTAAAACAGCCAAAGTTCCATTTATTATGAAAGTAGGTTCACTGACCGATGATCAGTTGAACAGCGGTATGACTGAAAAGAAAGCTATGGAGTTGATCCAGAAAGCAAAACGTACAGGAAAATGGGATGAAGTAAAAGAAGCCGGTCTGGAAAACTTCCGTCGTGATACCATGTGGGTAGCCGTTATGGATACCATCTTCCCGAAAGGTTTTGCAGTAGACTCTTTGCCGATCGTTCCATACGGAAACGGAAGCAAATTTGAATTGGCTATCCGTAAAGACACTACAGAAACCGGTGCTCCTCTGAACTTGTTCCAGGCTCAGGTTCCTTACGAAGTTTATTTGAGCGGTCTGAACGATCAGGAATTGCTGAACCTGAAAGACCTGCAGACTAAACTGAACAAATACTGCGGTTTGAGAGTAGGTAGCATTGAACAGCCGAACAACAACGCCGGTAACTGGGAATAATATCTCTATCACATCAGAAATGACAGAACGTATCGATTTGACCAAATCGGACCAATATACATTATCCATCCGCCTCAGTGCGGATGGATTTTCTTTTTCTATCTACAATCCTCTCTGCGGAAGCGATTTCTATTTTCGGCCGTACACCATCAATACCCAGCATTCCATGGCGGCCAATGTCAAATCATTCCTGGCCGAAACCGAAGAGCTCTCACTGCCCTACCGGCAAATCAATTTACTGATTCACTCTTCACGCTACACCCCGGTTCCGCTGGAACTGTACGAAGACGAACAGATGGAAACGCTTTTCTACCAGAATCTTCCCAGACAGAACAACGAAGTCATCTTATGCAACATACTGGGAAGAAGCAATGTAGTGGTCCTCTTCTCCCTCGATAAACTTACTCATCTGTTCCTGTCGGAAAAGTTTCCTGAGGCCCGTTTTTTTGCAGCCATCAGCCCGCAAATTGAATTTTTCACAGCCAGGAGCAAACAGGGAAACTGCAGCAAGCTCTTTGCCTGTCTGCACCCTTCAAGCATGGACGTACTGGCCTTCGACAAAGGAAGACCCCTTCTGATAAACACCTATTCTGCAGGAGAATCGGCTGACCAGTGCTATTACCTGCTCAATGTATGGAAACAATTAGGATATAACCAGGAACGCGATGAGCTTCATCTGACCGGAACCGTACAGAAAAAAGAGCTGCAACAGAAACTGCAACCCTATCTGCGACATTTATTCATTATTAACCCCCAAGCGGAGTTCAACGATTCGGAATCCAGCCGTATCGAGGAAGTTCCGTTTGACATGCAAGCCCTACTATCATGCGAGTAATCAGCGGAATTTATAAAAGAAGACGATTTGACGTACCTCATACATTCAAAGCACGTCCTACAACCGATTTTGCCAAAGAAAACCTGTTCAACGTACTGAACAATTATCTCGATTTTGAAGACCACGTAACGGCACTTGATTTGTTTGCCGGTACCGGAAGTATCAGTATCGAACTGGTATCGCGCGGATGCGACCGTGTCATTTCCCTAGAGAAAGACCCGCAACACTACGCCTTCATCTGCAAGGTCATGAAAGAAGTCAACACCGACAAGTGTCTCCCCATACGCGGAGATGTATTCAAGTATATGGAGCGCTGTAACGAACAGTTTGATTTCATCTTTGCCGATCCCCCGTATGCACTTCCCCAACTGTCTACCATTCCCTCTCTCGTTTTCAAGCATAACCTGCTGAAACCGGACGGACTGCTGGTACTGGAACATGGGAAAGACCTCAGCTTCGAAAACGATCCTCACTTTATAGAACACCGCCATTATGGAAGTGTAAACTTCTCCTTCTTCAAAGCAGCGGAGCCAGCAGACGAATGACAGACTCCGTAAACCGGCTGCTCCAGGAACGTGCCTCCCAGACTTTCGGAGGCAACAGCATACAGTCTTTCTGGTCATCCAGGAAAATACGTTTCAAAGCCAGTGCCGTTTCTTTGTCATAGAAAAAGGCATTGGCTTCAAAATTATGTTCAAAGCTACGGAAATCCATGTTGGTAGAGCCAACCGTACTCCATTGGTCATCCGAAACCATCAGTTTGGAATGCAGAAATCCTTTCCGATACAGATAAATCCTGACACCGGCCTTCATCAGCAGCTCCAAATAAGAAAACGACCCTTTGTGTGTCAGCCAGGCATCCCCTCGCTCGGGAAGCATGATACGTACATCCACACCGGCCAGCGCCGCCGTCTGCAAAGCCGTAAGAATCTGTTCGGTAGGCAGCAGATAAGGCGTCTGCACATAAAAATATTTACGCGCGCTGCTGATAGCCATCATAATCCCCTGCATCATCTCCCTCCATTCGCCAACCGGATCGGAAGTCACAATCTGAATGACAGATTTTCCCATCTCCTGCATCTTCGGATAATAAGTCAGCCCGGTAAGCAACGTACGGTCAACTACATACCAGTCGGTCAGAAAAGCTGTCTGAAGACCATAAACAGCCTTACCGGAAATCTTTACATGCGTATCGCGCCAGTTCCCCCACGGAAGCCCCTTTACATAGCGGTCGGCAATGTTCATTCCTCCGATAAATCCTACCCGGCCGTCTATCACAACAATTTTCCGATGATTCCGGTAATTAACCTTACTGGTGAACTGGGGGAAACGCACCTTTAGAAAGCTCTGTGCATCAATCCCCTCAAACAACATCTGTTCATAAAAAGACCGGTCTACCTTCCAGCATCCTACATCGTCGTACAACACACGTATTCTGACTCCTTCACGCGCCTTATCGATAAGTACATCGCGTAACAGACGGCCGGTAGCGTCATTTTCGAAGATATAGAATTCCAGATGAATATGATGGCGTGCCTTCGCTATTTCACGTATCAGACTCAGAAGCATGGATCGGCCATCGGTGTATATTTCCAGTGCGTTTCCTTCAAATGTAAGTGCATTGCAGGTACGCCTGAAGAACCCCATCAGAACATGCTGGTCTCTCGACAGAGGTAAAGAAAGCTGCGCCTGAAATTCCTCCATCGGCCGCTTGCGCAACCTGCTATATCCTTTCCGGCTAATCAGTCGCTCTTTACGCGTGCTCCGGCCGAAAAAGAAATAAAAAATCAGTCCGACCATCGGCAGGAAAAAAAGTACAAGAATCCATGCTATTGTTTTAACCGGATTCCGGTTGTCGAGGATAATAACCAGAGCGGTACCGAAAACCAGCGTAAAATATAAAATGTAGAAAACTACATAAGCAGCCTCACCGAGTAAAGAGATATCAGTCATACGCAATGCTTTTCAACAAAAATACGATTATTTTCTGAAAAGTTTCTTTCCGCATATAAAAAAGACCTGTTCGAATCGGAAATATCGAACAGGTCCCGTATAAAAAACAAAAGCAGAATTATTTTCAGAAACGACGTGGTCCGTGTCCACCCGGGCCACCAAATCCACCCGGACTGCCCGGGCCCATACCCGGTCTTGCACCACCTTTTCCTCCAAAGAGATTCAGACGATAAATGAAATGTACCATGCAGTAACTGTAAATGGCATTGTACTCCGTATCCTGACGCATGGCAGCACTGATGGTACGGCTTACATTACTCTGATTTCTCAAGATATCGTAGAACTGTATACTGACAGTTGCCGCATTTCCTTTCAGGAAATTCTGAGAGATCTGCGCGTTCCAGATCAGCTCGTCGCGGTTCATGCTGGCATCCGCATACCCCCGACGTGAGTTCTGAGAAATATCCGTCGAGATCGCCATATTCCATGGCAAGTTTACATTGGTGCTTGCACCGTAAGAGAACTGATACGTATCCATGTTGTTTTCCGTCTGGAAATTATTACGGGTACGTGTATAGTTCAACGAACCATTCAGGGAAAACTCCCACCAGTCACTGCGGTACGTGCCACGCAAACGCTCGGACAAAGTGAGCTGACGGGTCTGGTTCTTATCAGTCTGAGCCATCAGTTCTTCATCGCTGATGTAGCTGGCAATGTTATTGAAACGGGCCATCGTAAAGGTATTGACGGTATATTTCTTGTTTTTAAGTGCCGTATTAGTACCCAAGATACCGAACAGGTTCCAGTTACCGCTGATATTCTCCGGCATTGTAATGTATCCACCGGTTTCCTCGTTATACTGACGACGGTTACTGATACTGTTCAATACATTCTGAAAACGCAGATGAGTCATGACACCCCGCTGTTTTTCAGCATTGAATGTATTATAGAAAACCATCAGAGAATTCGTAAAGGAAGGTTTCAGTCCCGGATTACCCCTGCGGATATTCAGCGGGTCCGTATCATCCTCAATCGGTAACATATCGGTCATACTAGGTTGCGAACTACGTCCCCGATAGTTAACACGCAGCTGGCTGGTCTTCGAAAAATTATACCGGAAATCCAATGTCGGCGTAAAATTGAATACTTTCCGTACTACCGTCGTATCCAGCTCTCCCTGCTTGTAAGACAGTTTTGTATTCTGAGGCTGGAAAGATCCACCCACATTCAGCTGCATCTTCTCCCGAATCCAACGCAACTGGACATCGGCCTGATGATTATAATAATCGTATTCGGCCGTTTTGCTCAAATCCGGGTTGAATACGGCCACATTGGACAAGTATCCATCGGCAATTTCCCAGTCATTCGGCATATCATAAGTAGAATTGTCTGTTTTCGACTTGTTGTACTGAAAATTATAACTGAACTGCAGGAATCCTCCTTTGAATATCGGTTCACTATAAGTAAAACGCAATGAATAATTGTATGATTGGGTAGGAGTCGTTATATAACGGTTCAGAATTTCCAGCCGTTCTTCCGGATTTTTCTGGAAATATTCGGTCTCTGAGGCAGAAAACTGTTCACTCTCACTATTGGTATAATTGTATGATCCACGGAAATTAATGTTACGTCCGGTCTTTCCCAACCGACGGTTAAACATCAAGGAACCACCAGCCGTTATATCATCTCCTTTGCTCAAAGAATTCTGAATGATAGTATTGACAATTTTTTCTTCCGGAACCAATGATGTCAGATCATCCGCATTAACCAGCTCATCGGTATCAATTTCAGGATCAGCGTTAAATGTATACGACTTTGAGTCCGAACTGTTGTTAGTCTTTCCATACTTCAAACGCGGACGTACAAGCAACGTAGTCAACGAATCCGGCTTCCATTCGATACGGAAATCTGCCGTCAGGTTTGTCGTCTTGTTCCGATTGGCGGTCAAGGCATTCTTAAACGAACTTGTTTCGCTGGATACAAAGGTTTCCGAGTTCGTTTTACTCTGTATATCAGCATCCTTGTAATTGAAGTTCACACTACCACCCGTTTCCAGCTTTTCATTTTTAGTCGCAAAATTGAAACCGCCCATCTTGATGGCATTGAGCCCGTTCTGTCCGCCCCAACGGCCGCCACCGCCGCCACCGGGAAATCCGTTGTCGTTCACATTGTTCATTGAACCGATTACCGTAAACTGATTATCTCCCCAAAAGCGGTTTACCATCAATTTTCCACTATACCGATCTTCCGTACCGGCTGCCACATCAGCATTACCGAACCAACCGTGATTCATTCCCGGCTTAACCGTCAAGTCAAGTACAGTCTCTTCCTCACCGTCATCAATGCCAGTTACACGGGCCATATCCGATTTCTTGTCGTAAGCACGTATCTTATCAATGATGTTTACAGGCAAATTCTTCATGGCAATATTCGGGTCATCGGCAAAGAACTCCTTACCGTCTATCATAATCTTCTTCACTTCTTTACCGTTGATGGTAATCGTACCGTTCTCATCGACTTCGGCTCCCGGAAGTTTTTTCACCAGCTCTTCCAAAGCCGAACCTTCCGGCACACGATAGGCCGAACTGGTATACACCAGCGTATCTTCCGAAGCCGTCACCTCCGGTGCCTGGGCTACAATTACCGCTCCTTCCAGCATAATGGCGTCAGAATGCAATTCTATTTTACCTACATTTGTACGCTGACGGTTACTGGCCAGCGTAAGCGGTTCCATTACCGGAGAATATCCCACAAAAGAGATTTTCAGGATATATTTCCCCGGCCTTGCCGCCAAAGAAAATTGTCCGTCTATGTTGGTAACATTTCCTGCTACCATAGAACTATCCTTTGGTGAAAGGAGTTGTACTGTCGCCTGAATGACAGGCGATTTATCATCCCCATCGAGTACTGTACCCGATACTGTAACTTTCCTGCTACTACTCTGTGCAAGAGCAGAAATCACTGTCAGTGACATTAGCAAGATACCCATTACCCACTTTTTCATCGTCGTTGTTTCAAATTAAATTCAGTTGTACGTTTGACACCCATTCGCACAAAAGGTTTAACCAGCACGACTCTTAAAAAAGGTTATTTTCTGCGGAACATCTTTTCTACACGCTGTTTCTGCAACTGGAACTCCCAGCAAATGACATTAATAACCATGTATACAATGCCAATCGAATTGTCTGCTTCCTGCACATCATTGTCAATGGCAGCTTTCACCAGCACTACTACATAGTAAATACCCCATGCATAAAGCGCATACTTCATGGCTTTCATACGCAAACCCGCAGTTTCCTCATTTTCATCCTTAGCCTTTGCCAGAAAGACCATAAACAGCGCTATCCAGACAGCCAGTTTCATTCCACACTTGACAAAAGCCAAATTGTCATCGCTCACCATACCGAACATATACATGATCATCGGTACAAAAACAGCCAGCAGCAAAAGCGCGTACCCTGCTATCCGGCACGGAGTAGGTAAAAATCCTTTCATACTTTTTTTATAAAAATTTGTTCACAAAAATAATTAATTGCAACTTCTCCACCAGCCTCTTCTAACTTTTTTTCTATTTTTGCGTATCAAATCATACAATTCATCTTATGAGTAAACAAGAAGTCATCATCTGCAAAGACTTACGGCACGATCTGGAAAAAGCCGTCATGTCTCATTCCTTTGATAAAATCTTCATTCTTACCGACGAACATACACGCATCATGTGCTATCCGCTTATAGCCTCATTTCCCTTTCTTCAGGAAGCTGAATCCATCTGTATCGGTGTAGAAGACATTCATAAAAACCTGGAAACACTAGCCTATGTATGGACGCAACTGAGTACCCGTGGAGCTACCCGACACTCGCTGATGATCAACCTGGGTGGAGGAATGGTAACCGATCTGGGTGGTTTCGCAGCAGCTACATTCAAACGGGGAATCTCATACATCAATATCCCTACTACCTTGCTTTCTATGGTTGATGCGGCCGTAGGTGGCAAAACCGGAATCAACTTTAACGGTCTGAAGAATGAAATCGGTGCTTTTGCCCCAGCCGACGAAGTACTGATAGATTGTGAATTCCTGCGTTCACTCGATCAGGAAAACATTCTGTCGGGCTATGCCGAAATGCTGAAACACGGTCTCATCAGCGAAACCAGTCACTGGGCCGAACTGCTGAACTTCGACATGGATCACATTAACTATACCCAACTGCAGCAACTGGTAGGCCGATCGGTACAAGTAAAAGAAGACATCGTGGCACAGGATCCGTTTGAAAAAGGCATTCGCAAAGCATTGAATCTGGGACATACCATCGGCCACGCTTTCGAAAGCTTTGCCCTGCAACGTGAACGGCCGGTTCTTCACGGTTATGCCGTAGCATGGGGAATTGTCTGTGAACTTTACCTGTCAACTATCAAAACCGGCTTTCCAAAAGAAAAAATGCACCAGACCATTCATTTCATCAAAGACCATTACGGGAGAATCAACTTTACCTGTGATGACTATGAGTGCCTGTATGAGTTTATGAGACACGATAAAAAAAATGCAACGGTCGGATCCATCAATTTCACGTTACTTGGAGAAATTGGCGACATCCGCATCAATCAAACAGCCAGCCAGGAGGAAATCTATGAATTACTGGATTTCTATAGCGAAACTATGGGCTAAACACAATCTGTATCTCTGTAAAAGCATAACTATCCCTTCCTAAAAGATATGCTTTTACAGAAAAAGCAGTCCTATAATACAACAAATCCTGTTATTTTATTTGGATATTCAAAATAAAGCGTTACCTTTGCAACCGCAATTCGGGGTGTAGCTCAGCCCGGTTAGAGTACGCGTCTGGGGGGCGTGTGGTCGCTGGTTCGAATCCAGTCACCCCGACTGGTGAAAATGAAGGAGTTAAGTCGTTGACTTAGCTCCTTTTTCTTTTGCACACTGACGGATTACTGACGATTGTGGGCGAAAATAAATGCTATCAAACATAAAAACCTTACTACAGCAATTTACTTTAAGTTGTTTCTATTTGCGGCATAATAAAAAATTGATTAAAAATAGATTTCTATTTTGATACTACCTATAAGTTGTATATGTTAATGCATGAAAACATTAGTTCCTCGATTATTTTCGTTCATACTTATATAAACATTTACAATCATTTTATTTTCTTCTGGTAATTCATCAAAAAATGATTTGACATTACTCACGCTTTTACAAAAATCGAATATTAGAAATGAAGATAAAAAGCATATGCCATTCAATATAGTCTTTAAATGTTGTTTATATTCCGAAGAGTTATACATTTCTCCAATTTGAAGAACACCTAAATAAGAAGGATGTGCATGAGCTGACAATAATTTATAAATGACTTCATAAACTTTACTATCTGAGAATAATTCTTTTGCTGATACTGAGTATGGAATTTTTTCAAAAGCCACTATAACATTATTTTCTTTTTTAAATCTATACCCTTGAGGCATTGTACTATTACATATTATACATTTTTCTAAATCTTCTTTAGCTTTCCCTTTAATCCCAATCCTTAACACAATATCAATAATCTGACTTTTTAGTCTGTCTATGTGTTCTTTTTCCAATTGTTGCTGTTTTTGTTGTTCTTTAGAAGCACACTTTATATTTTGACGATTATTAAGTCCTCTTATTTTCCATAAATTAATCAAGATTTGCCTTTCATCTTTATTATCAGTCATCCCAAAAATATTATGGACAATAAATACCAATTCATATAAACTCCTCTCTATAGTAATCATTGAAGAAATATCCACTATATTAACCTCTTCTATAGGAGTACCATTAGCTAATAATTGTATAGTTTTCATCTTACACATTACAATTTGCAAAAGACATTGAACTAATTTCTTTTCCTCATTATATTCTTTTGCTACATCACAACGTATCTTACTGACAAGTCGAAATAAACTATCACATAGAGTTTCTACACTTCTTGTCAGAGCTCCAATAATTTGATTATTGTCCAATTCGTTATTCATATTTTATTAGATTAAAAAAATCAATAAAAAAGATATTCATCGATGATTATTACTACTCCAAGAATCTTTAGATGCATTATAAATATATGTTTTCTTTTCATTAAACATAAATATAGTATACTCATTCTTTTCCTTGTTATAATGTATAGAAGCATAATCTTTTTTATCATCATTAGGAGTATAAAAATACACAACTTCTTTCCATTTTGCATTGAGTTTTTCTTGCTTTATTTGTAATATTTCCCTGCTTGTAAGAAACCTATTAGTTCGATATTTTATAAATAATCTACTATCGCCTATATTTAAAACATGAGCCCCATTAATAGAAAATCGATTTTCTTCAGTTGCTTCATCCCAAAAAAAGAATTCATTTGTAAATCTCTGATAAAAAGAATAAGCATTAAATATTTCATCCTCTTCAAATGCAAAATAAATTTTAGTAGATATTGAATCCCAAATATATGCTTTATCAAGATAAAAGAAGTCGATTATCTTTTTGAGAAGTGTTGTATCTTTTCTGCTATACTTCTTATCTGTTAAAATTGCAGCTTTTCTGCCATCTGAGATATCTCGTTTTACAATTCTAGCTATTGTATCACCATTATTAACATATTCATTTCTGTACTGATAAGGGGCAATACGCATTTCAGTAGGTGAATTATATAAAGTATATCCTCTATCTTTCATTTCTTCCGATATAAAATAAAACAAGGAATCACCAATAAACATATCATATCCTTCAATATTATAATATTGCGCAATATCTTTAGACATTTTTAGTATAGAATCTTTATTTGAATATTGAAACATTGCTAAGTAAGCAATCTTATCTGTGTCATCTATCTCAACCAATTGAACAACCTTCTTTCCTTTTTTATCAAGGAAAGCATTATACATCTTATTTTCTTGACACGAAGGAAATAACATAAACGCAATTAGCAACATTAAAAATAATTTTTTCATACCAAGTTTCAATTATAAATAAACTTTCAAGTTAAAACACTATATCCAAAACAAAATCATTATAGAATATATGTAATATCTTAACATATTAATTCTATACCTATTGTCGTAATAATAACAAAGGTACGATAATTATCTTAATAAAGAGCAATTTAAGTTTAACAGGACAAGCCTTCCTTTGTTATTTAGTCCAAAAGAAAGGCCTGTTTAATGCTAATTATTTACAGCTTAATTCTTCCGCTTCTTGCTGTAACAACCTTGCCTTTTCCAGTTTTTCAGCCCTTACCCGTGTACGGTATTCAAAATCCTCCACCTCATTACGGATATTCCTGATGACAGTTTTATCTCTGTCACGATGGAATACCACTTCCAGCGTATCCAGTTCATTGCCCGATATGCCACCATACATTTTAATAAGGCGGTACTTCAAATCATTGTCAGAAAGTTGCATATTACGTTTAAACTGACAAGCATTGCCGACCAAAAGAAGCAGAATTATCCCCAACAGGACAACCTGCCACAAGAATGGCCGTGAGGCTTTGAAGTCCAAAATATGATTGTTGGTGTGATGAACTTCCAACTGCTGTATTCTCTGCAACTCGTTGGCGATGCGTTCCTGTTCCGAGAATATGTCCTTGTTAATGGCACATAGTTTGGCATATAGGTTGTGCATCTCCTTGACACGAACCAGTGTCAGTTCACGGAACTGCTCCCACTCATTTCTTCCGACTGAAAGCTGGGACTTCATTCCAGCAATCTCCGCTTGAAGCCGTTGCAAATTGTCGGAAAGCAGGACAAGTCCCTCATTGTTTTCCTCTTCATCAGTCGTTTCAACCGAAGTTATATGTTCCTTGATTTCGGAACAAAGGTTATATACCGCATCCAGCGTGTGGACAAAATCATTATTCTCCATTTCTTTCATTTTCGTATCTGTTTTTGAGTGATTACCAGTTTATCCTTCTCTTTTTCTTCTTTTTCAATTTCCGCTGAAAGGCTGCTTCCACATTTTCATCGGTATAATTGGGGGTAGGGTTGAACAATCCGCCAAATGCCCCGACAATGCTTTCTACTACATTGCTGCCTGAATTATAGGTATTCTCATGCTGCATCACAGGTTGGTTGCCGTTAGTTACCATTCCGATATTCTGTTGATATTGGTTATTGGTTTCTCCCAACATTCTGTCTAACTTGGAATAACTGAAACTCCTGTCAATGTCCGAAGCCTTGAACGTAATACCGTCTTTAGTAAATGACAAGCCCTGTATAACATCGCTTCTTCCTCTATACTTGAACTCCGTTTTTATTCCCTGCCTGGATAAATCCAATATGAACTGCTTCCAGCTATTGGATTTGCTTAACGAGTTCTTGACCGCATGGTAAATCTCATATTTTGTCTTATCATTTCCTTTCAGACGGTGAGTCCGTACCCTATCCTTTCCTTTGCCAAAATAAAGTCCATATTTCTCTTTCAGTTCCTTACAGACTTTGACATTCCGATAACAGTCGTTCTTGTCACTGATGATGCGTCCGTTGTTATTCACTCGGTTGAAAACAATGTGAACATGCGGATGCTTCTGGTCATTATGCCGGGCAATGATATATTGGGTATCTTTGATTCCCATTTTCTGCATATACTCCTTTGCCAGACTTACCAGCATCTCATCCGTCATTCTCGGAGCGTCCTCAGGTGCATAGCTGAGCGAGATATGTCCCACAGGCTGACGAATATTCGGTTTCATCATCCGCTGAGCCTGAAAACAGTCCGTAATGGTCTGAATGCTGTCCGTTAATACTCCTTCGGCAGCCAGAAGTCTTGCTTCCGGCTTACCCAATACATAATTGACACATCCTTTGAATCCCGCTCCCTTACTTATTTTTCCAATCATCGGACAACTGTTTAATGATTTGTACTATCTTTTTCTTCAACAGCATAAGTTCTGTTGCTACGCCAGCAAATCCTCCGGCATTGGCTTTATGGGCAAGCTGGTTGATGTTATTGGCTTCTCCGGCAAGTTTCCGCAACACGTCCGCATCCGCCTTGCTGATGCGCTGTACTACTTTACCCGTAAGCAATACGGAGTGGACGAACCTACTGAGTGAAACTCCTGCATCTTTCCTGCGTTTCTCTACCGCTTGGTACTCAATATCTGTAAATCTTGCGCTGACCACACGCACCTTGTTGCGCCTGGTCTGCCGTGATTGTTGTTTATCTTTTTCCATTCTGAAATTCCTTTTGGACTGCAACCAACGGGAGCAGGTTGTCTTTGCCTTCCGGCAAAGCAAGGGCGGAAATGTATACATTTCCATTACCTTGCTTCCTTAGCCTGTACATATTCCGTTGCTACAGCAATGTTACTTGATTAATACTACAGACTTCTGCCTTTCGACTTCTTGGGCACTGATGTTTGTATGATTTTCTTTTCTCGAAGAGGATTCCGTTTACACAAGTACTCATTCAAATCCTTGCATCCACTATATAGATGTGATGCGTCACGGATATTGATGGTACTACCATACTCTTTTCGGATTTGCAGAATGGCTTCCATCCCTGCACGGTCGTTATCAAAAAAGCAATGAATGCGCTGATAATTTCCCAACGGATAAAGAGCCTTGGAAACATTCGATACAGAATTCAGTACCATATAGTCTTGTTTGTCAAATTCCGGATATTGGGGACAACTGTCCAATCTCAGTGTCAAGAAAGAAAGATAATCCATAAATCCTTCAAAGACATAACAGACTTCATTCTGCCTGTTCGTATGCCGAATATGAGTGATGTCCTTGGGAGCAACACACCCCTTGAAATACTTGTTCCGTATTTCATACCCTCCATGCACATTAGGGAACCCGACTGCATAATAATGCTTACCGTTGTTCTCGAAATGTACTTCGCAACATTCTTCTATGGAACACATGCATTGCCTATTTCAATATGCATTCCTGTAATCCGTTCT
>ENA-ORSF01000163-ORSF01000163.1-human-gut-metagenome-genome-assembly--contig:-NODE-163-length-27779-cov-6.61878_pt1 | contig 27779 bp, 26 predicted proteins | sample MGYA00242188_ERZ509155 | MGnify/ENA primary metagenome ERZ509155 (study PRJEB26280, sample SAMEA2338656) | human gut metagenome | biome: human gut; feature: human-associated habitat; material: faeces...
ATCACTTTTCTTACCCCTTAACGATTCATTCTTGACAGTATTTCAATGATCTCTTGAATATAATTTTGAACCGGATTATGCCGATTCTATGTTTAATTTTAATTTATCGGTAAAAATTTACCGAAGTATTGATATGTTTCTTTTGATATGTTTTTATGATTGAACATCTTTCTTAGTTTTTATATTCTTGCTTTGATTCGATATAGTTGATGGCATATTCCAACTGATTGTCTATATGCTGTTGCTCCAGTTTTTCTACATCCAGCGGTACCTCAATGGTCGGTTTAATGCCTTTACCCTCGTGCGAAACCCCGTTTGCATCGACCAGATTGGACATACATGTATATACATCAAGCATGTTGTTTATGAATTGTCCTCCATAAGTTTCGTCAAAATCCGGACTAAGATTGCCGGTACCTCCCCATGTCTGTTCTCCGATGAAGACTCCATTACCCTTAGGCAAAGCGAGAACGGCCATTGTGGTCATTTCGGCCATACTTACAGAATGCATGTCTGCCAGCACAACAACGGGAATATCTAGTTCGCGTGTATAATCCAATGGATAAAGGTATTCGGGGGTATATGGGGTGTAGTCCAGACGGCCTGTACCGCTTTTCTTCCGGGTATAGAAAACCTTTAACGGTTCGTTTACAAACTTTCCAAGTACATAGCTCAAATCCTCCAAATATCCACCACCATTTCCTCTCACATCGATGATTACTCCTTTTAAGTCGGGGTTATTGTCTAGGTTATTCCGATAGATATTGAAAACTGCTTCCATGCCTTCTTTGTGGTTACTATTATTCAAATCTGTCAGAATGGAAAAGCTGGAAAAACCAAGGTATAGAATATTTGATTTTGTTATTCCGGAAAAGTAGTATTGCAGATTTTGTATTTCTCGATTTATAAAATGGCCATGTGACTCTACAAATCTACCGTCATTAATCATTTTTTGGAGAATTAGGACTCTATCGAAAGTGATATTCTCATGGTAACCTTTTCTTTTGCGTATATTGTTATCAGAAGGAATATATGTAAAAAAATAACCATCCGATGAAGTGAGGTTGACAGAAATTCTAAAATGATAATCAATCAGCGTAGACGACATTTCTTTGAGCCATTCAAAAGCCTCTTTATTTACTTGTTCGTTTTCGAACCCCGCTTTGGCAATGCCCTCGAATTTAGGTTTGTAAACCTCATACATTTTATCCCAGTCTGTGGTGTCTATGTCCCAGAACACATAGTTATAGTTCATGCCGTTCCAATACGATTCGAACAGTTGATCCCAATTATAAATGGTTTCTGTACGTGGATTCTGCATGTCTGGCATATCTTTTCTGCACGAAATCAGTCCCAGAACGAAGACTAATGCAAGTATTATTTTTGATTTCATAGTTAAATGTCTTTTATTAATATAGATTAGTTACCAAAATAGAACATAACACCGGCTTGGAAAGCAAACGTGTTATTATAACGGGGTACCTGCTTCTTCATATAGTCTTTCTGCATGTCGGTAAGGCTGTGGTAATAGCGGCATTCTCCGAAAATTTCCAGATTAGCTATTAGCTGATATGAAATGCCGGCACCTGCCATAGCACCCGCTTCGAAACGGTTATCTCTTCTTGAATCGAATTCCACTTTCTCGTCATAATGATAAATAGTCTTTATGTCTTCCAAACCGAAAATGGATTCTGAGTCTGAACTACCAAAATTTTCATAAACAGTTCCTTTCCGGTAGCTTGACAGCCAGCCACTCAGGTATCCGCCGGCATTGACGAAGCCGCGCAGCCGTGTACCTCCGAAAGAGAAACGGGCATACAATGGAACGGACAGATAGTTGTTTGATACATCGTCGTGCAGAATATCGTAAAATCCGGAACGGCGGGCATCATAACCTTTCTGTACAAAGGTGGCTTCTGCCCCTAGTGCAAACCAGTCGGTAAATGTATATTTTACGGGTATACCGATGGTGAATCCTCCTTGTGGGTGATACACTCGGTCGTAAAAATAACCGGACGATGTGGTGAGTGAATTGTGGGTATAACCAGCTTGTAAACCATATGCTGCGGGCAATGGTTTACGGAAACATGAGTATGCCTGTTTTGGAAGAATCCTGTTTGCGTCGTGTTTTGTCTGCTCGGAAAATAATTTCCAATCCTGACCTTCACTTGAAGTCAATATCTATGATGGTAGATGCCTTGCAGGAACAGGGTAAGTATAGTGAATGCATTCCGATGGCTATACAAGGTATGGATTTGGCAAAAAAAATGAATAACAAAGTCGTGGAATATAGTCTGTTGAGTACATTGGCGATGGTGTCATTCAGGTTAGAACAGTATCAGGATGGATATGAATACCTACAGCGGATTATAGAAGGTGGAAGTAAGTCGGATAATGTCCGGGTGTTGTCGCATGTCTCGTATGCGTATGGCATGTTGATAAATCAGTTGGCATCGGATGAACGTTATGAAGAGGCTTTGAAGGCCGTATATGAATGTCGTGACTTATTGGAACGTATGAAAGAAATGCCGGGACCTCCATCTGGATATATAGACCAACAGGAGGCTTATCTTTATTCAAAGATGGCTAATCTGTATCTGTCGATGGGGAAAACCACACAAGCTGAAGAAGCTTATAGGGCTTTTATGCAGACGGAAGAAGCCAAGCGTGTGGAAAGTGGTTACACCATATTACCTTATCTTCAGAAGGCAGGGCGTCATAAGGATGTGTTGGAGAGAATACGTGGATTGCATACCTTGTGGCAGGGGTGTGATACGATAAACATGCAATATCGTCTTTTGCTGGAGTATGAAGCCAAATCGGAAGGTGCATTGGGGAATTATAAACGTATGGCCGAATTAGACAGATGTGCTTTGGCATTGACAGATAGTATTTATATGCGTAAAACTAACAGTCGTGCACAGGAATTTGCTACTATTTTTAAGGTAAATGAAAAGGAAAAACTGTTACAGGAAGAACAGGCCAGGTCCGAACGTAGTTCCCTTATGTTGATTGGAGCAGTTGTGGTATTGATATTGCTTGTAACTCTGGTGATTGTTGTTTATCTGAATCTTCGTCGTGTAAAACAACGGAACCGGATAGCTGCACGCCAAATAGAAGAATTATTAGAACAACGAGAGGAGTTTCGTCGCTGTCTGACTTGTAATGACATGCAGAAGGATGTTCCTCCGATGGGAGAGAAAGCCGAGCAGGATGAGGAAACGAATGGAACTTCAAATCAGTCATATGAGACTTTCTTGCGTATGGAACAACTGATAATGGAACAGCAACTGTTCTTACAACCTCGTTTCGGGCGTGATGAACTGTTGCGTATGACCGGCATTCACAAAAATGATTTAAGTTGTTTACTTAAGCATTATGCCGGAGTACCAAATCTTAACAGTTATCTGAATCGTTTACGGGTGGAATATTCTGTGAAACTGATAAAAGAAAAACGTAATTTTTCTATTGAAGCGATAGCCGAAGAGGCTGGTTTTAATAGTCGATCCACGTTCTATCGTGCATTTTACAAGCAATACGGCATGACACCTACCGAATATATTGATACCTTATAATCTTGTTTATCGCAAATAAATCAATCCGTTTCGTCAAAAGCGTATAACAATGTAAAAGGGAGATTCTTTGTCTGCCGCTAGAAAGTATTGGTAAACTATGGCTGACAACATGAATCTCCCTTTTGAGGTATTATCCTCAATGGTCAGAAGACTAACCCTATTCCTATGGAAAGTGAATGGCGCAGATCGTTTATTGTACCCAGATAGGTGATATTTTCGGTATTGATATTGTATTCGTAGAAAGGGATGTCAGCAAATTCCTTCAAGTTGTATCCAATCTGAAAATTCAGTCCGAAATGCCGACGGAACATTTTCGTGTAACCGATACCTAAATCCCACATCCATCCGGATGTTATGGCCTCATTGGAGAAACATCCGTATCCGAGATTGGTATAGATATAGCCTTGGGGGATATTTGAAACGGGCTTATACCGGAATGTGGCATAAACGGGGATGGTATTGAAATCGGGATGGGTATACCGGTCAGCCCCGATACCGATTCCGGCAGCAATCCTGGAGGTGAAATCGTATAGGGCAGTCAGGTGGAGGGAGTGCCCTCTTTTTGACAGGTCATAGCTTTGCCATTGTTGTTTGGTGGCTAGTCCCAGATTGTAATGATAGTCCAATAGTACATGAAATTTCGGATCCTTTTTTATCGTTTTCTGGGGGGCTTGTCCTGATACTTCTCCAAGGCTGAGTGAAAATAATGTTCCTATAAAAAATATATATTTTGTTTTCATGCTTTTCGGTTTTATTTCTGATTCCAGGAAAACTGTGACCTCGTTTTTCCTGTAAATCTTTAAGGATTGGGTCGATCTGTCTTTTCCAGGCAAGTTATCAGGGTTCGTTGATGAGATCTTTGGATCCGGTGGAATCGGATGAGAGATCATCCGGAGCAGGCTTTCCGTTCATGGCTGAATCATTCTCGCATGCAAGGAGGGAAGGTCCTCCCAATAAAAGAAAATCTAAAGGCAGGATAATTCTATTCATGGCTTTTGTCTTTAAACGGTGAGTAAATAATAGATAAGTTATCGCTTGTTGTTTTTTATAGCTGTGTCTATCAGTGGATGTTCCCATTTCTGTCTATCTGGAGGGATAAAACCAGGCCATTGTCGACAACATTCTTGCCAGACCGTTTTACGGTTCTTCGGTTGAACGTTATGCTTTCGATGGTGATTGAAGTATGACTGGCTACTGGCATAGGAGGTTTGCTCATATCCCGATATTGGAATAAACATTTTAAAGTAACTTTTTGTTTACGAATCTTTACTGTTATTTCCGTCATGGCAGTGCCTTGTGTCCGATTTGCAGAGAGTTTCACATTTTTTTCATTGGGCAAATCGGCGGCGATTAATAGGTAGTATTTCCCGTTTATCTGTTTTATCTGACAGGACAGCAGTGCTTGTGACTCATTTCCGAAAGCGGAGATACCTGTCGCAAATTCTTTATTGCTCAGCAAATCTTTACCGTTTTCATCGTTGCAGGTTATCAGGATTTTGTTGTTTTCCTGAGTTGCCGACATGGGGGAATACTGGTCTTTGTGACAAGCTCCCAAGAGGATACTTATTACACCGGATAGGGCCAAAGTAACCAGATTTTTAGAAATACGCGCAAATTTTTTCATAATGGTTTTTTCTTTGAAAACAGTTCCTGAGCGGAAAACCACTATGAATTCCTGGTTAATATTCGTTAACCGTAAAAGTCTTGATATACTTTCTGGATTGTAACTGGGAAAAACAAAGGAAGTGTTCGGAGGCCCGCTTCACTTCCTGAACGATATCTTTAGAGATTGAAATCGGCTTCCTGTTCGACGTGGATGATCTTGCCGTTAACGGGGTGGGTGAAGGTCAGTTCGGCGGCATGCAGGTAGAGTCGGTCGGCTTTCTTTCCATAAAGTTCATCACCTACGATGGGACAGCCGAGTCCCAGGGGATGGGCTGCGTGAACCCGTAACTGATGGGTGCGTCCGGTTTGTGGATAGAAGGAAATAAGTGTCCGGTTTTCCAGACTTTTCAATACCTGATAACGGGTTACGGCAGGTTTCCCATGTTCGAAGTCGACGGATTGAAGCGGGCGATGCAGCAGGTTCGGACAAAGAGGAAGATTGATGATTCCTTCCTTTTGCGAGGGAGTTCCTTCCAGGATAGCGGTATAGCGTTTCCGGATGCTGCGGGTTTCAAACTGGGCCTGCAAGTGCTGATGGACTTCCTTGGTCTTGGCTGCCAGTAACAGACCGGAAGTAGCCATGTCGAGCCGGTGCACAATCAGCGGACCGGTAGCTTCGGGATAAAGGGTATGCAGTCGTTCGCTCACCGAGTCAAGACCGTTTTTCCCCGGGACAGATAACATTCCTGCCGGTTTGCAGACTACCACCAGCCATTCGTCTTCGTAAAGGACGGGCAGGGGAGTGTCGCGGTGCAGGTCTTCTTCCAGCGGATTCTTTTCGACTTGCAGACCGATGAGCATGTGCTTCAGGATAGGAGCACATTTCCCGGTACACGACGGATAAAAATGTCCTTGCTGGCGGATTTCGTTTTTGGGAGACTTGCCCCACCAGAATTCTCCCATGGCCAGAGGCTCCAGTTTATGCAGATAGGCGAACTGGAGCAGTTTGGGAAGAGCACATTCACCGGTGCCGGCCGGAGGAGTCGCTTGTGGGGTATTCCGGAAAAGCTCACATAGATCTTTAACTTCTCCCCGTGCATTCAACATCCGGAATTGTTCGAACAGACGCTGCTGGAGGGCTGCCGAACGCTGCTTCCGTTCTTGTTTTAAGGCACTGATGGCTGTTTCGTAGGTGTTGAGAGCGGTCTGTCTGATATTGAGTTCTTCTTTCAGCTTTCGTTCCAGCCGTTTGTATTCAGCCTTTTGGAACTGGCTTTCCCGAATCATGCGTGCTTCTTCTTCCGGAGTCGTTCCCCGGCTGCGCATTGCTTCCCGTTCCTGTTTGGCGCGTTTCAGATTCTCCTTGGCTGTCCGCAACTGATTGTTGACGGTTTCCTGATATGTATGCAACTGCTCTTTGAGGGCCGAATAAGTATTGCTGTGCAAAGCGTTTTCTATCCGATGGTTGATGGCGGAAATTTTCGTTTCTTCTATCCGGAAGAAACCGTCCGGCTGCAGCAGATCGTATACCGGTGGTACGAAAAAGGCATGCTGATTGCTTCCGGCCAGGTTTCCCGAGAAAGCAGCCAGGTACCCTAATTCCTGTTTGGAGGTACGGACTATCAGAACACCGAACATTTTGCCTTCCTGGAGTTCTGCTTCCCAGTCGGTACGGGTACGAAGGTAAGCTTGTACTTCTTCTGCGGCCAGCCGTGTCAGCGGATGTGGGGTATAATGAAACGGATATGTAAATGCCGACGGCAAAGAAATGCCGTCGGTAGATTGTTTGAACGGATGGAAATATCCCTCAGCGGAAAGCTTTGTATTTCCGCCGGCTGTGACAGGTTCGTTCGGTACAGGCTTCATGAAAATGTTAGATCATTTCTCGTTGGCGGCAGAAACAGCCGGCAAATTTTTCGTCTACGTTTTCTATCGCTTCCTTGAAGATACCGAATACAGCCGATCCGGAACCGGACATGGAGGCGTAAACGGCTCCCAGATCGTACATTTTGTCTTTGATGGCCGCTATTTCCGGATAAAGCTGGAATACGCTGTCTTCGAAATCATTTTTCATGCAGGAAGCCCACGTCTCGACAGGTTGCTGTGCGATCTCTTTCAGTGATACTTCCGGGCGTTTCGGACGGATATGGGCATAGGCTTCCTTGGTTGATACCGAAATATTGGGCTTGACCAGTACCAGACGATAGTTTGCCAGAGACAGGCGGATGCGTTCGAATACATTACCGATACCTGTGGCGAAGACCGGCTGGTTCTGTATAAAGAAGGCGCAGTCGGCTCCCAGTCGGGAAGCGTAGCTTTCCATTTCCTCAATGCTGAGTCCCAGCCGGAATTTTTCGTTCAGCACCTTGATCATAAAGGCACAGTCGGACGAGCCTCCTCCCAGGCCGGCTCCCATGGGGATGTGTTTGTAAAGGTGAATGTCTATGGGGGCGAGGTCATATTTCTCACGTAGAAGGTTGTAAGCTTTTACTACCAGATTTTCTTCGGGAGTTCCTTCGATGGCTGTACCGCTCACACGGAGTTTGTAAGGGGTCTGGGCATTTTCCATCCGATTCACTTCCAGTGCGTCTTGCAGGTTGATCGGATAAAAAATGGTTTCCAAGTTATGGTAACCGTCCGGACGTTTTTCTACGATGTTTAGTCCGAGATTTATTTTGGCATTAGGAAAGGTAATCATAGTTGATATTGATTTTTTAGTTGTTCAAAGATAGCGTTATTTTTTGAGATATTGAACAGGAAAGTTGTAGAAAATAGGTATTCTTTAATTTTCTCCGGCGTGTTTTTCTGAGTTTGTGACAAGAAAAAAGCCGGCAACGGGCCGGCTTTTGATGTTCAGATTATTTTACTTTCCAGGTTTCTCCTTCGAAGGCTTTTGTGGCTTGGACTTTTGCCATTTGGCATATTGTTCGTCCGTCAGGATTTTCTTCAGTTTCTTTTCATTCTTTTCTCTCAGTTCCTCCAGTTCCGAATTATCTCCCGGACGGGGACCTTTCATGTCTGGACGCTCACCCGGTCTTCCCGGTCCGTCATGCTGACCTCCCATCGGAGGTCTGGGGCCCTGTGGTCTTTCTCCGTTTCCCGGCGGAAAGTTTCCTTCCGGGCGTTGCCCGATTTGTTCTACCATCTTTTTTTGTTCCTTCAAATAGAGCTTGTAGATTTTTTTGTATTGCTTATCGGTCAGGTTCAGCTCTTTTTGCATCATGTCCGTTATCTCTTTGGCACTTCTTTCCGGATTAGGCAATTCGTGGCGTGCTGTCCGGTTGGATTCCTGTGCCATTACCTGACTGGGAAGAACCGTGAGAGAAGCCATGATTGTCAGTCCCAGCGCGTAGCAGAAAGTTGTCAGTTGTTTCTTCATATTGTTTCGTTTTTAAATGATGTTGAAACAAAAATAAGAGAAGACGGGCGTATCTGAAAACGGAATCGACCAAATCGTCGCTTTTATCGACTTACCGGTCATATTTTCATGATAACGATGTCTCTTCGGTGAGTGGACTGACGGCCTTCATACACGGCTTGGTTTCCTGTATTCCGGTTTCGAATCCGTACCAGTAGCATAGCTGTTCCGACCGGTCTTCCAGTTTGCACAGACGGAGTCCTGCGTGGTAGGTTCCCCAGCAGCATCTCCAGCTGGCAGGGGGAGTGACGTGTTTGGTACGTACCAGTTCGGCCGGTTGTTTCTTGAGTGACATACCGGCTTCTATCCAGGCTCTGCTTACTGCCTGTGTATAGTCAGGATAATTCGATTTGCAGTATTCGTACAGGATAATGCCTCTGCGTTCCAGGCTCATGGGCTGGTCGATGACGTTCATGGCCGTCAGATGGTCTAGAAAACGAAGCAGAAAATCCGGTTGCTCAATCATCAGTCGGCGAGTGATATGCTGCCAGGCTGTTGTATTGTAGTAAGCGTCGAGCAGACGCGAGAGAAGCCGGGCGCGTTGCAATTCGTCGGGAGTGATTTCACGGGTTTCCAGTACTTCGTAAGGCGGATAGGGAGAATAGCGGATTCCCAGTTCGTCGGCCCGTCGTCTCATCTCGGTGCCCGGAAGAAGCTTCAGTGATTCCAGCTGGATTTCGCCTGCATGATACTTGGCCAGAGTGTGAACATCTTCTATCAGTTGTGACAGGTGATACAAGGGAAGCCCGGCTATCAGGTCGGCATGAGTTACCAGGTTGGGCAGGTGGCAGAGGTAATGCAGGCCGTTTAAGGCGTCTTCCAGTTTCCCCTTTCTGCGGCAGGCATTCAGTACATCTTCGCGCAGGCTCTGGATGCCGGCTTCCAGATGAAGCAGTCCGGCAGGCATGTCGGCCAGTTCGTTTTTCAGGCTTTCGGAAAGCAGGGCCGGATGGATTTCGAGGTGGAAATGGATATCCGGAAATTCACGAAACAAGGCCAGCAGCTCTTTGGCGCGTACGTTGTTGTAATTGAAGGTACGGTCCAGTACGCGGATGTTTCGGATACCGTGCGACTGGATGAGGTGGATGCGTTTCCGGATGGCTTCGATAGTCAGGGTACGTACCGGTTTTTCTCCACCGCTTACGCAGAAGGCACAGGTATTGAAGCAGCCGCGTGTCGTTTCCAGTTGTACGAAAGGTTTTCCCCAGTTGAAGAAGCGGCTTTGTTCCGGATTGTTCAGCCGGTCGAAGTCCAGTACACGTGCCAGGCCGTTGTCGCGGTATTGCTGGTTCTTGTCTATGTAGCAGAGGCCTTTGATGGATACCCATTGGTCAATATCATTCCATACCTCCAGCCACCGGGCGAAGGTCTCTTCACCTTCTCCACGGAAAACGCAGTTTACGAACGGATGACTCCGTAGAAACGATTCGTTGTCGCCCAGAAATTCAGGCCCGCCCAAAGCAACGATGGTTTGGGGCAGGAGGGCTTTGGCACGTCCCAGGATGTGCATCAGCATTTCATGGTTGAAAAGCCAGCAGGTAGCCGCGATGAGATCCGGTTGTCTACGATAGATTTCACCGGCTATCATGCCTGGATTTTCGTTGATGGTAGCCGATACCATGTCCCAGGTCAGGTCTTCCCGGTGCAGCAGCTGGGCATGCAGGGCAGGAAGTGCCAGGGAGGAGTGAGCATACGAACTGTTTAGGTCAAGCCAAAGAATTTTCATAAGCGGGTCTGGAGATAGTTTAAACGGGATTTGAATGTTTTTTAAACAGAAGCCTGCCGGTGGAAATATACCGACAAAAAAACGGAGAATCGTGTCCGTTTGTCAGTTTGATGACGCCACAATTCTCCGTTTATATGCTTTTGTAAATCTGTTTATGGAATCAGATACTGTGAGCTGATGGATTCGTTGGTCATTACTCGGTGAATGGTTTCCGCAAACATGTCAGCGATAGAAAGCTGTTTCACTTTTGCGCAACGGTTTGAGTAAGGAATACTGTCTGTGAAGACCATTTCTTCCAGCTGTGAGTTCTGTACGCGTTCGGATGCAGGTCCTGACATGACGCAGTGTGAAGCGATGGCACGTACGGAACGCGCTCCGGCTTCTTTCATGATGTCGGCAGCCTTGGTAATGGTACCAGCTGTATCTACCATGTCGTCAATCAATACCACATTCTTGTCTTTTACGTCACCGATAATCTGCATGGAAGCCACTACGTTGGCTTTTTCGCGTGTCTTGTGGCACAATACCAGAGGTACGTCCAGGAATTTGGCGTATGTGCTGGCACGTTTGGAACCACCTACGTCCGGAGTGGCGATAACCAGATTTTCCAGATTTAACGACTGGATGTACGGAGCAAAGATGGTAGAAGCATACAGGTGGTCTACCGGAATGTCAAAGAATCCCTGAATCTGATCGGCATGCAGGTCCATGGTAATCAGACGATCGATACCCGCTACGCTTAACAGGTTTGCTACCAGTTTGGCACCGATGGAAACACGTGGTTTGTCCTTGCGGTCCTGACGGGCCCATCCGAAGTACGGTATAACGGCGATGATACTTTTGGCTGATGCGCGTTTGGCGGCGTCGATCATCAGCAACAGTTCCATCAGGTTGTCCGAATTCGGGAAAGTAGACTGTACCAGAAATACATACTGTCCACGAATGGATTCTTCATAGGATACCGCAAATTCGCCGTCGGCGAAGTGGGTAATGTTCATGTTACCAAGTGTACAGCCCAGGCTGTTGCAGATTTTTTCTGCAAGGTATCTCGAGTTTGTGCCCGAGAAGACTTTAAACGGTGTTGTTGCGTTCATTTGTTTATTTAAGATATATTGCCTTTAATTGCATGCAAAGGTACGGCATTTCTTTAAGTCGGACAAACGTTTCTCTCATAAAATTACAGGATGCTTAGTCTGCCAGTTTTTTCAGGCGTTTAAAATGTGCGATAAGCTCTTGGTAATTAGTGTCGAGTGCCGGATCGAATTTGTTCCATAATCCTCCCATGACTGCGGCTCCTCCAAATCCGAAATCTTTTACACGAAGCATGTTTTCCTCGTCGACACCGCCCAGCGCGATGACTTTTTTGTCGATAATGCCCTTTTGTACGGCTTCACGGATAACTTCGGGCGTAAACCGTGAAGTATATCCTTCCTTGGAAATGCTGTCGAATATCGGACTCAGGAACACGTAATCGCATATACGTTTGTCGGCCTCGACCTCTTCCAGCGTATGACAGGAGGCGCTGATATGTCCTGAATAGTAGTCCGGAGCCACCGGGTTACGGTGATTCAGGTGAATACCTTTCAGGGCATATTCATTTTTCAGGTAAAAATGATCGTGTACGACGATGCGTTTATGGTATTTTTCGGGAATGAGTGTCAACAACCGCTCTGCATAGACCGGGGCCGTGTCCGGTTTACGCAGGTGCAAGATGTCCAGTCCTTCTTCGAACAGGGTGGTTATAATCTTATCTTCTTCCACAAAGTAAGTGGGAAGTGTAATCACTATTAACTTCATGCGCGTGGTAATTATCCGGCAAAGTTAGTAAGCAGTTGTAAATTTTCCTAGTCTTTAGATTAAAATTGTGAAAGTTTCCATGGTTTTCAGGTCTATCTGCCACAGTTTCCCGCTTAATACTTCACCGTATCCGACTATGATTTTCAGGGCCTCGTTGGCTTCGGCACAGCCAATCAGACCGGGTGTTACGCCCAGTACGCCTTTGGGCGGATGTGGCATGGCATACATCTCTTCTTCATCGGGGAAAAGCCGGCGGTAGTCTGGGCCTCCCTGGTAATTGAAGACGGACACTTGTCCGTCGAAAGCACGGATGGCACCATATATATATACTTTCCCCATCCGTACACAGGTATCATTGATGAGATAGCGGGTTGCAAAATTGTCGCAGCCGTCTACAACGAGGTCGTACCGGCCAATGATCGCTTCGGCGTTATCGGCAGTCAGCCGTTCGGAATAAGTTTCGATGTGTACCTGGCTGTTCAGGGCCTGGAGGCGCTTTCCAGCCTGTTCGGCTTTGGACAGGCCGATCTCGGGTTCGCTGTAGAGTACCTGGCGCTGCAGGTTGCTTTCGCTTACGGTATCGTCGTCTATCAGTCCTAAGGTGCCTACGCCGGCGCCTGTCAGGTAGAGGGCAATGGGAGAACCTAGTCCGCCAACTCCAACAATGAGTACGCGGGCCTGTTTCAGACGGAGCTGTCCGTCTTCGCCGATTTCATCCAGCAGAATCTGCCGGTTGTAGCGTGCGGTTTCTTTTTCTGTCAGTTTCATAAATAGTTAGCAGTTGAAAAGCAAAAAGGCATCCGGAAGTGATGGAAATGCTTCCGGATGCCGTATAAGAGGAGACAAATTATCTTCGGGAAAAAACGTACTCGTGTTTGGTTAAAAACGTCCGGACGTTTGGATAAAAACATGCTCGTGTTTTTGGGTAAACGTCTTCATGTTTTTTCTGAAGGCATTGTTCGTTCTCTTACCGGGTGGAAGCGGCCGTCTGTAGGGCTTGGGCCACGTGGTCGAACGAAGCATCCCAGTCTTTCCATACCGGTTCGCGTCCGACAGCTTTCAAGGCTTTTTCCACTTCTACGGCGGTACGCTCGTCGCTTACGTGGAATTGTTCCAGTGCCTGCGGATAGGTATAGTATCCTCCCGGTTCGGTCTTGCTCTCGGCACTCATGGTCGTAACGCCCAGCGTAGCCATGTGGTCGCGGATGTTTGCCGGTTCACGCGTAGAGTAGGAGATGTCCACGTCGTGGTCGAAGATACGCATGGCGAAAGTCACCTGTGCCAGTTCCTTGTCGCTCATGATGACGTTGGGCTGGAAACCTTCGTTCTCGGCCGGACGCATGCGCGGGAAGTTCACGCTGTACTTCGTCTTCCAGTAATGTTTCTGCAGGTAGCGCAGGTGGTAGGCCATCATGGTCACGTCCGTACGCCAGTCCTCCAGTCCGATGAGCACGCCCATGCCGATGGAGTGTACGCCGGCCTGTCCCATGCGGTCGAATCCGTTGACACGCCATTCGAATTTCGATTTCATGCCGCGCGGATGGTATACGTTGTAGCGGGCCTTGTTATACGTTTCCTGAAAACAGATTACGCCGTTCAGTCCGTGGTGCACCAGTTCGGCATACTCTTCCGTTTTGAGCGGCATCACCTCAATCTTCAGGTTTGAGAAATACGGTTTGGCCAGGTCGAGGGCTTTGGCCAGGTAAGGCACGCCCGCCTTGGCCGGATTTTCACCCGTCACGATCAGCAGGTTTTCGAACGGGCCAAGTTTCTTGATGGCCTTGTATTCGTTTTCAATCTCTTCCGGTGTCAGAATGGTACGGGCCATCGGGTTGCTGATGTGGAAGCCGCAGTATACGCACGAGTTGGTACACGAGTTGGTGATATAAAGCGGAATGAACATGGAGATGGTACGTCCGAACCGTTCTTCGGTATATTTCTTGCTGAGGCGTGCCATGGGTTCGAGGAATTTTTCGGCGGCCGGCGAGATGAGTGCCATGAAATCGTCTACGTCGCACCGTGATTTTCCGAGTGCCCGTATTACGTCGGCATCGGTTTTGGAGTAGATGGCCTTGGTCGTCTCCTCCCAACTTATTTTTTCTAATTCGTCACTAAACATTTCAGTAATTAATAATTAAAAATTAATAATTAAAAACGGCGGCCTGATGCATTTATGAATTGGACTTGGCGGTTTTGATGATACTGACAAGCAGTTTGATGAGTTCGGTACAGTCCGACTGAATGGAATCGTACGCTGTTTTCTCGATGTAGTTGGATTCCGACAACAGCAGGAGCCAGTAGTCGGTCTCGTTGGCTTCTTTCAGCGCGATGTGCAGTTTGTGGGCGAAATCATTCTTGCTTTCGGCAAACTCGGCTTCACGTATTAAAGCTCCGATAGCTGTACCACTACGCAACAGCTGTTTGGACATGACATACTCGTTCTTCTCTGTGGTGAGAAACTGGTATGCCTTAATGATGCGCAAGGCAAACTCCGTTGCTTTCCGGTTGATAACGCTGTCATTCTTCATCTTACCAAATCCACGGGTGGATGCCTCCCTGGAAAGGGAAGTCATCCACTCGTTTTTCATTTTTCATTATTCATTATTAATTGTTTTCAGGTCCCGGCTGAGTTTCATCGCACAGAAGTTCGGACCACACATGGTGCAGTACTCGCCGTCGGTGTGACGTCCCTCGTTGAAGTATTCCAGCGCGCGGTCGGGGTCGAGGCTCAGGTGGAACTGGTCGCGCCAGCGGAACTCGTAGCGGGCCTTGCTCAGGGCATTGTCGCGGATCTGTGCGCCCGGATGACCTTTGGCCAGGTCGGCGGCATGGGCGGCAATCTTGTAGGTGATGACACCCGTACGCACGTCTTCACGGTTGGGCAGACCCAGGTGTTCCTTCGGGGTGACGTAGCACAGCATGGCCGTACCCAGCCAGCCGATCTGAGCGGCACCGATGGCCGAAGTGATGTGGTCATAGCCCGGGGCGATGTCGGTTACCAGCGGACCCAGTGTGTAGAACGGGGCGTTGTGGCAATGGCTGATCTGGCGTTCCATGTTCTCGCGGATCTTGTGCAAGGGCACGTGTCCCGGACCTTCGATGAAGGCCTGTACGTTCTTTTCCCAGGCACGGAGCACGAGTTCGCCCATCGTGTCGAGTTCGGCAAACTGTGCCTCGTCGTTGGCGTCGGCGATACAGCCCGGACGCAATCCGTCGCCCAATGACACGGCTACGTCATACTGTGCCAGGATGTCGCAGATGTCGTCGAAGTGCTCGTAAAGGAACGATTCCTGATCGTGGATGAGGCACCACTTGCTCATGATGCTTCCGCCGCGGCTCACGATACCGCACAGGCGCTTGTCGGCCAGGTGTACGTTGTGGCGGCGGATACCGGCATGGATGGTGAAGTAGTCCACTCCCTGCTCACATTGTTCGATGAGGGTGTCGCGGTAGATTTCCCAGGTCAGGTCTTCCACTTTGCCGTTCACTTTTTCCAGTGCCTGATAGATGGGCACGGTACCTACCGGCACCGGGCAGTTGCGTACAATCCATTCGCGTGTCTCGTGGATGTTGGCACCCGTCGACAGGTCCATCAGCGTGTCGCCGCCCCATTTGCAGCTCCATACGGCCTTGTCTACTTCTTCGTCGATACTTGATGTGGTGGCTGAGTTCCCGATGTTGGTATTGATTTTCACTAGGAAGTTACGGCCGATGATCATCGGTTCCGATTCCGGGTGGTTGATGTTGGCAGGCAGTACGGCACGTCCGGCGGCAATCTCGTCACGCACGAATTCCGGCGTGATGTAGGTATCGATACCCAGTTCCTTGCAGTTCATGTTCTCGCGGATGGCCACATATTCCATTTCCGGTGTCACAATGCCTTGTTTGGCATAGTACATCTGTGTACAGCAGTGGCCTTCCTTGGCGCGGTAGGGCAGGGCGATGTGCTCAAAGCGCAGGTGGTCGAGCGAGGAATCGTCACGGCGCATCTTGCCGTATTCCGAGGTAATGGACGGCAACTGTTCCACGTCGCCGCGGGAAGTAATCCAGCTTTCACGCATGCGCGGCAGTCCCTTTTTCAGGTCAATCTGGATGTTCGGATCGCTGAACGGGCCGCTGGTGTCGTACACGTACACCGGGGCGTTGGGGGTCATCACCTTTTTTCCGTCGACTACGGTCACCGTGGGGGTGAGGTTCACTTTCTGCATGCCTACCTTTATGTAGGGGAAAAGGGTGCCCTGCATGTAGGCTTTCTCCGCATGGGCGTATGCTTTTTGGTCTTTTTCTTTTTCCATATAAATCGGGGTTTGTTTGCTGGTAGAGGAAGTCTCTACCGGTTTGTAAAGTCAGGATTTATTCATTCAAGAAAGAGGTGAGGGGTGAAGAAGCCGAAGCTACCATGTTTTCGGCTTGAATACCCAGGCCGGCTTCGTAAGCCCGGCGTCCGGCGATGACAGCTTCCTTGAAGGCGATAGCCATTTCCACCGGGTTTCCGGCTACTGCGATGGCGGTATTTACCAGACAGGCGTCGGCACCCAGTTCCATGGCTTCGGCGGCATGGCTTGGTGCTCCGATACCGGCATCTACTACTACGGGCACGTTGCTTTGCTCAATGATGATACGAAGGAAATCGCGTGTCTGCAATCCTTTGTTCGTACCGATGGGGGCAGCCAGCGGCATGACGGTAGCGGCTCCGGCCTCTTCCAGACGCTTGCACAGGGTCGGATCGGCCTGGCAGTACGGCAATACTACGAAGCCCAGTTTTACCAGTTCTTCTGTTGCTTTCAGGGTTTCGGTTGAATCAGGCAACAGGTAACGAGGGTCGGGATGGATTTCCAGTTTCAGCCAGTTGGTGCCGAAGGCTTCGCGTGCCATCTGTGCGGCGAATACGGCTTCTTCTGCGGTACGCACGCCGGAAGTGTTCGGAAGCAGTTGGATATGCGGGTGGATGATGTGCTTCAGCATATCGTCCTCCTTATTCTCGAGTTCGATACGTTTCATGGCGACGGTTACCATCTGTGTACCGGAAGCCAGGATGGCTTGCTCCATGATTTCGTTTGAGTTGAATTTTCCTGTTCCCAGGAATAAGCGGGATTCGAATTCTTTTCCCGCAATGATCAGTTTCTTCATTGTTTTATATTTTGGTTTTAGCTTTTAGTTGCTTGATTTTACTTTTTCTTTTTGCCGGCAAAAAGAAAAAGGTAACAAAAAGAAAAACCGCCGTCTGCAGTTTCAAGGCGGCTGCGAGGCTTCGCACGACGGAAGCGCAGGAACTCGCTTCGCTCAAACAGCCTGCGCTTCTTTTCGCCGTGCTCCGCTTCTCCGCTTTTCGCCTTGAAATTGAGGACGGGATTTTTTTGCTGGTTTCGCTCTTCGCCCTTTGGGCGAAATCGCTGTGTGGCTTTTACTTATGCTTCTTTGCTCCTTGCTCTCGCTTTTTTGCTTTTTCCTCCCTGGCGAAATCGCTGTGGGGGTGGGGCTTTTGCTTGTGCTTTTTCTGCTCCTTACTCCGCTTTTTGCTTTATCCTCCCTGGGCGAAATCGCTGTGTTTTTTCTTGCGTTGCTCGAAAAATATTCAAGCTTCGTTTTGCGCTTTACGTTGAGAATAAGAACCGGTAGGTTCAGCTCTTTATGCTCTCTAGGGGAATAAGCTTGTGGCTTGCGTTCCTTGGCGAGAAAGAATGGCTTTCCGCTGTTCTTCTTCAGAGATAAATCCAATGCGTTACGTGGCTCATCGGAATCAAAGACTAAAAGTCAGTCGCTTTTAACTTTTAACTTTTACCTTTTAACTCCTTGATGATTCTCCTTGTTTCTTCCACCGGATTCTCTGCCCGCAGGATGGTACCACTCAAGGCAATGCCGGTCACACCGGTCTGCATGATGGCGGGGATGTCTTCCAGGGTAATGCCTCCGATGGCGACGATGGGCAGGTTAATGCCTTCCGTTTTCATCCGATGTACAATGGAACGATAACCTTCCAGTCCCAGAATCGGGCTGAGTTTTTCCTTGGTAGTGGTGAAGCGGAAGGGACCGCAACCGATATAGTCGGCTCCGGCTTCATAGTGAGCCCGTACGTCGTCGAAGGTGTTGGCGGTGCCCCCAATGAGGAAGTTCTTGCCCAGGATTTTCCGTGCTTCAGCTATCGGCATGTCGTTCTTGCCCAGATGTACACCATCGGCTCTCAGCTTGCGTACCAGTTCCACACGGTCGTCGATGAGGAAAGTAGCACCGTACGTGCGGCACAGCTTCTGTACCTCTACAGCTACTGCTTCCGTTTCTTCGTCCGAAGCATGTTTCATGCGCAACTGTACCCAGCGGCACCCTCCTTCGAGGGCCATGCGGGCTGAGTCGAAGTACGAATACGTATCAGTGAAATGTGTGATGAATTGCAGCTTGAAATGATTCATGTCCATGGTCTTATCCTCCACAAGCTGCTTTGATGATGACCAGGTTGTCATTAGGCTTTAGTATTTGTTCGCTCCATTGGGCGCGCGGAATCATGCGGTTGTTTACCGCAATGGCTATTCCCTGTGCCGGGAGTTCCAGTTGGGTGGCCAGATCGGTTACTGTATTGCCCTGTGTGAGTTCGGTCTCTTTGTTGTTTACAATTAGTTTCATAAGCGATAATTTTGTGTGTTTGTAAACCAAAGAGTAGTGTCCGTGCGGATAAAAAGAAAAGTCATCAAGCTAACAATCCCTTCGCCGGAATTATCCGTATCAGGTTCGTAGGGTATGATCTCAGCCCGTCCGGTGGGGCACCCCTTTGTTTACTGAGTAGCAAAGTTACAAGAAAAGATGATAAATTGATAAGAAAAATATGAATTTAATATTTTTTGAGGATGACTTTCGGGCATTTTATCAATCGGAATACAATGTTTGAGACTGATTCCATGATCTTCTTATGCTTTGAGGCATAAAAGGAAAATCTGGAGTCAATGTAGCAGTAGTTCCCAATACGTATTTTTTTCGAAGTCCTACCGGATAGTTTTTTCATCATACATTGGATTAACTGGTTAATGAATGGATATTACCTATTTTCACTCCTATAGCTATTTTTTTTCATGGATAAGGAGTATTCATGTTCTTCGGTGTGTATTCCATTTTACTGGCTGATATTTTGCGACACCCACATCCCGATGTCCTGTTTGCTGAGTGCGGCAGCCATGAGGTCCGGAAACTTGTCGGGTGTGCAGGCGAAGGTAGGTACCCCCAGTTCGGCCAGAAATGCGGCATGGGTCTTGTCATACGCAGGGGCTCCGTCATCATTCAGGGCGGGCAGGACGATGAGCTGGACACCGCTGTTCACCAGCTCGACGAAACGCTTGTACATCTCACGGACTTCTCCACCTTCGTACAGATCGGTTACCAGTACCAGCACCGTGTCCTGCGGACGGGAGATGATTTCCTGGCAATAGGTTAAGGCACGGGCAATGTCTGTGCCTCCTCCCAGCTGTACACCGAAGAGCAGGTCTACGGGATCCTGTAAATCTTCGGTCAGGTCTACCACTGCCGTATCGAATACTACCATACGGGTGTTTACTGCCGGAAGTGAGGCCAGTACCGCTCCGAAGATACCGGAATAGACAACCGATGTTCCCATCGAACCGCTCTGGTCCAGGCAGAGGATGATGTCTTTCAGTGCTTTCCGTTTCCGGCCGTAGCCGATACGTACTTCGGGGATGATGGTCTTGTATTCCGGTTGGTAGTTCTTCAGGTTTTTGGTGATGGTGGTCTTCCAATCAATCTCGTTGTAACGGGGATTCCTTCGGCGGGAAGAACGGTTTAGGGCACCGGTTACTGCCTGTTGGGTAGGAGCGGACAGCTTCTGTAGCAATTCGTCTACCACTTTCCGTACCACCTGGCGGGCAGTCTCCTTGTTCTTTTCCGGAATGGTCCGGCTCAGCGACATCAGGGTGGCCACCAGGTGTACGTCCGGTACGACGGTTTCCAGCATTTCTTTTTCTGTCAGCAGCGAATCCAGGTGTAGCCGTTTGATGGCATCCCGCTGGATAACCTGTACCACCGATTGCGGAAAGAATTCACGGATATCTCCCAGCCAGCGGCTTACTTTGGGTGTGGAAGAGCCAAGACCTCCCCATCGGTCGCTTTCGTATACCGCTTTCAGAGAGTTGTCTATGCGTTGTTCTTCCTTGGTCAGTGTAATGCCTGTACCGTCTGCTTCATCGCCTCCCAGTATCAGTCTCCAACGTTTCAAATATTTTTCTTCCATGATCTTCTGTTGTTTATTCGGTTTTGATTCCTAGCAGCCTGCATACCAACGGAATTACCTGTGAAGCATCTTCTGTGTAATAACCGATGGTTGTCGGAGCAGTATCGATTGTATCTGTTTCCCGGTGGTGTTTGGCTTTCTCGCCCAGTTTGCGCCGTTCGGGTTGGGTGAATTCACTGAATGTCCGTCGCAGGATGGGCAGTAGTTCCCTGAATACTTCTTCCTCCAGACCGCATATCCAGGTGTTTATCAGGTTCCATAACTTGTCGTCCAACAACAGGATGGAACCTGAGGATCGGAGGAAACCTTCGAACCAATAGGCCATATCGGAAGGAGAATTTCCTACCGATGAGTAGAAACTAAGGGTATGCTGCATCTCTTCCGGAGTAATATCTCCTTTGTCATACATCAATCGGGTAGCATATCCGGATAGTAACGGATGGACATGGGCGGTATGCTGCATCTGGTGGATGAATTCCTTCCACATGTCACTCATCTCGGGATTGTTCAATGTGGCCATCGCATAATCCATGGCAACGACCTTATTCAGTAGTTCGGTGGCCGCTTCTTCGTCTATGTTGATGCAGACCAGGATGCCTCCAGCCAGGATACGGGCTACCATGGCACGGAGCATTTTGCCTACATGCGAGAAGTCCATCTGCCGGACATCACCGTAGCGGACAATCTCTGTCAGATGGGGGACCGCCTCCATCATTTCGGTGATGTCTGAGGATGCGGCCGAAAGACAATCCAGTTGAGTGGTCAGGGTTTCTACCAGTGCAGGCAGGTTGGCCGGAATTGTCTGATGGAGCAGTTCGGTCAGTGCCGCAATGTTCTGGATGCCGATAGCCTTATGTACGAGGTATTTCTGGGTAGCTTCTTCCAAGGTGTTTCCCCAGATGGCCTTTTCGATGAGGCTGACCAGCTGTTCGGGCTTGTGGTAGAGAGTCCATTTTTCCTTGAACGTTCCTTTTCCGGAAATGCTTTCCGGGGTAGCCCAGTCGATTTCCAGCAGGCACAAACGGTGGAAGAAGATACTTTTGTCCAGGTCATTCGGTTTCCGGAGATCAAGCAACACTTCCTTGATTTCGGCGGTAAAAGGTATCCTTAACCGTTTTTGAGCCTTTTCCACATCGGTCAGCAACGGAACCTTGGGTACTTTGTCGGGTACCTGTCCCAGGCGGTTGCTGATGATGAGCGGTTCCTTGATAAGCTGGAGCAGGATGTCGTCGCCGAATCCCATGACGGTCGTGATGGCTTCGTTGTATTCGGCCAGCGAAGGGGCAGGCATGTTGCGCAAAGCGGCAGTTGTACGGGCCAGACGTACCGTCTCGATGACATGAGCTACTGAAATGTCCATTCCTTTCTCCCGAAACAGTTGGGCGGCCTGGCTTACCCAGACGGTACCGTCGTCTTCCGGGTGATGCCAGAGGTAATGATACCATCCCGGAGAGGCGATACCGGCTCCATAACCGCTCCGTAAGGAAAGTCGGTCGTAGGTCCACGGAATCCAGGTACAGTCTATTTTCGTTTTTGCCAGTCCTTTCAGCAATTCGTTGTCCTCTTTCACTTTGGGCATGGTTTCCAGTGCCGGGACATGCCAGGCACCGCATACAACGGCGATACAGGAAAAGTTTTCCTTTTGTGCCGTCCGGAGCATCTTGCGCATCCAGGCCTCCCGCAACAGGTCGCGTCGGGAAGTCTTCTTCGGAAGGGCTTCCCGCAGGGCGGTGACCGCTTCGTCTACTGCCTGGAATATCTCCGTATTGTCTTTCCGCTGTTCGATATTCATTTCCCACCAGGATTCACCGTCGGTATATCCGGCAGCTTCCGCCAGGTAGTCGAACGGGTCGCCTGCAAAGGTTTCCTGTATTGCGAGGGCTGTTTCTTCTTCAGTTTCTGATTTGTCCGTTTCTCCTTCCATGGTTGCTGTTACTTCCGGAGCCGGATATTCCAGTGGCATGGCATAAACCAACGGCAAATCGAAGAACCGCAACGGAATTCCGTTGCGGACCGCATAGCAGAGTGTCTGCCATTCAGGAGAGAATTCGGCAAACGGATAGAAGACGGCGTTTTGTGGACAATCCGGCTGGTAGGCCAGCAGGGCTACAGGCGGTTTCATCTGTTCGTCGGTTACGAAGCGTATCAACGGTTCGGCTTCTGCCGGGCCTTCCAGCAGAATCAGATCCGGTTTCAGTGTCTGCAGGGCTTCCACCACGTTCCGGCAGGAACCGGGACCGTGATGTCTGATACCTAATAGATGAACGGGCATGGTCTTGTTTTTTAGTGGTACATCGGGTAGGGGGTAAAACGCATTACATCATGTCTCTGGAGGCGCGGTAGATGTCTTTCCAGCCGTCGCGGTTCTTGACAACGGCTTCCATGTATTCCTGCCAGACTACCTTGTCCTGTACAGGGTCTTTCACCACGGCTCCCAGGATACCGGAAACAAGATCTTCGGCATGAATCTGTCCGTCACCGAAATATCCCGCCATGGCCAGTCCGTTGTTGACTACCGAAATGGCTTCGGCTGTACTGAGTGTTCCGCTTGGTGTCTTCAGTTTCGTCTTTCCGTCGCTGGTAGCGCCCTGACGGAGTTCCCGGAAGATGGTAACTACCCGCCGTATCTCTTCCAGTGCCGGTTTCTCGGCCGGAAGGTCCATTACTTTCTCGAAACTTTCCACCCGTCGGCGAACGATGTCCACTTCTTCTTCCAGGGTGTCCGGAAGAGGCAGAATTACTGTGTTGAAGCGGCGTTTCAAGGCACTGGAAAGATCGTTTACTCCTTTATCGCGGTTGTTGGCGGTGGCTATTACGTTGAATCCACGGATGGCCTGCACTTCCTTGTTCAGTTCCGGGACAGGCAGTGTCTTTTCAGACAGGATGGTAATCAGGGTGTCCTGTACGTCCGAACCGATGCGGGTCAGTTCTTCGATGCGGCTGATTTTACCTTCCCGCATGGCTTTCATGACCGGAGTCTGTACCAGGGCTGCTTCGCTGGGACCTTCTGCCAGCAGCCGTGCATAGTTCCAGCCGTAGCGGATGGCTTCTTCGCCGGTACCTGCCGTACCTTGTACAATCAGGGTCGAATCGCCGGAGATGGCGGCGGCAATGTGTTCGCTCACCCAGCTTTTGGCTGTTCCCGGAAGCCCGTACAGCAGCAGGGCACGGTCGGTCACCAGGGTGGCTACCGCGATTTCCATTAGCCGGCGGTTACCGATGTATTTGGGACTGACTTCGAAACCGTTCTTCAAGGTTCCTCCCATCAGGTAGGTGACTACAGACTGAGGGGACATCTCCCAATTCTCCGGAACCGGATTCGTTTCGTTTTTCTTCAGCTCGTGCAGTTCTTCTGCAAACTGTTGTTCGGCGTGTTGTCTCAATAAGGTACTCATATCTTCAGGTCATTTATTTTCGTTAAACAGGGTATCTATCTTTTCTTTCAGTTTCATGTATTCCATCGTTTGTTGGTAGAAGTCACTCATACCTTGGCTATCCGATATGCGGAGTAGCTGCTCCAGCCGCGGAAGCATTTCTGGAGGAAAATACAGGGCCAGGCGTTCCGCACTTTCTTTCGGATAGTAATGGTAAGTGTTCTGACTCATCCACTCCAGCAGTCGTGTGGAGAATTTGATTCCCCACGTCTTTCCATCGGTATTGAACCAGGATTCCGGTATCTGGTAGAAAGACTTTACTCGTTCCGGCAGGAGAATTTCTTCCCGTTGTTCGGGAGTCAGCAGGCAGAGCAGGGTAGAGAAATCGATGCGTTCTGTCCGGACTTTCAGTGTATGGAAGGCCCACAGGCTGTCTGCAAAGGTCATGATGGGGACTTCCAGATTGAAATATGCCTTGAATGGGGGATTCTGGGCCAGCTTTTCGGCGGCCTTTGCTGCCGGGCAATCAAAAAACTCCATCCAGAACCGGAGAGGAACCCGTTCGGCCAGCTGGCGTAACAGGTAGGCATCGTCTTTCTCTTGCTTGTTGGGACTGACCTCTTCCAGTCCCATCTGTTTCATTTCAGGGATGAACGGAAGCGCGTCGTATGACCATCCGGTCAGCAGCCTTTTATGCAGATGGCCCCGTAGCCATTCACAATAGGTTTGTACCAGATCCGAATCTGGCAGGCTGGAGAGCATCTGCCGGGCTGTCTCTTTGACGGTGCTGCTCCGGTCGGTCTGCATGATATTTTGCAGGAAGGGTTCGTCGTCTTTGCTGAGGTTGATTTTCAGGCATTGGATAAGTTCGTTCCGATGGGCTGCCGTTTCGTTCTTCAGCTCGGTCTGGAGGAGAACGGTCCCTTGTTGGGGATTGCTTTTCCGGAGGTTGCTGAGCATCCGTTTCCGCTCGGCATGCGAGGCTGTTTCCCACGGTTCTTCTTCATTGCCTCCCCAGTCGGATACGCCCATATAGTTAAGTAGCCAGCGTCCCCGTCTGCCGGTCAGTACGGCCAACAGGGCCTGTTCTTCTTCCTTGTCCGGATTGTTACGTTCGTAGGCATGTTGTATCAATGGATACAGGCAGGAAGGTGGAATCAGCCGGTTGCATTCCGACGCTTTCCGGTAGGCATACAGCAACAGGTACCGGTTTCGTTGCTGATTCAGGTATGTCAGCAGTTCTCCGGCCTGGCCGTTGAAGTAGGGAAGTACTTCTTCAGGAGCTTCGGAAATGCAGGTGCTTCCTTCGGCGTGTAAGGGTTCCGTTCCTGCCCGGTGATAGGCAAAGGCCAGTGCCGACATCCGGTAGAAAGCGGTTTCGGTATCCTCGGCTTCCCCGTATATGTGGCGGAAAGCTTTCTCCAGTGTTTCCGGAAAACCGCTGAGTGGCAGTTCTCTGTTGGCTGTTCCCAACAGGGCCGCATGTATGATAGGTTCAGTCACGTTCATCTTTCCAGGTATAATAAGTTGCTTGATACCAAATAGAAACCAGTTCCCACGAAGTGGCTTCTGCCAGGAAGAAAGCGGCAAACGGCTTTCCACCCGTAACGGCCAGTATTCCCATTCGTTTCTCTTCCTCCAGGCGTACCGGGAATTCATCGTCGTCAGTGTCTCTGACATAGAACTGATTGCCCCGGCAGGTTAGCCGGAGCTGGTCGACACAGACCGGTATGTTTTCTGATAACGGGTTCTGTAGCATGGCTTTCCGGTAGACCGTTGCTCCTTCCTTCAGGTTCGGGCACAGACGAGGAATGAAGGTATCGGTTGTCAGGGTCGGCTCCTGGAACAATGCCCGGCGGGGGTTCCCTACACCTTTGTAAAAATAGATCTTACCGTTATAGATACAGCCTGGTAGCAGATTGATGTCTGCAAAACTCCCGGGCGTGATAAATTGAAGCAGGATGGCATATATCCCATTCTGTCTTCCGTATAGCCAGTAGGTGTCTGTTGTCAAGTCGTTGATGACTCTTCTTCTTTTGTGCAGAATGATCCATTGGCCGGCCAGCGGTTCTCCGGCCAGAACATCTTCTTTCGATTGGGGATAACCTGTCTGGGTACGTATTTCTTCTTTCCACTCTTCCGGTTGGTTTTCCAGGTTCCGGTAGCTTTCGGCCAGCAGGTACAGCTTTCCCAGGCGGTCTGTCAGTTCGTACTTCCATTCTTCGCCAAGGAAACTGATTTCCTCGATGGCCCGTAAACGGCCGGCCAGTCCCGTAGCCTGGGCATCTACCATCCGGCGGGCCATGTTCTCAAACAGGTTGCCGGCACGTTCCGGCACGTTGACCAGTCCGTTCCGTACCAGGTCTTTCATCCATGTCTCCAGGTCTTCTATACCGTTCAGGATATTCTGATGGCGTTTTTCCTGCCGTTTGGTTTGTGCTGCCGCATCTACCGGCTTTTCGTTCCGGGCTTTCTGCTCTTTCTTTCCGGCTTTTTCTTCCCGTTTGGCAAGCCAGGCGGTAACCCAGTCTGGTTCTTCGGCTTTTTCGAATAAATCGGCTTTGGAAGCGAACAGGAGCAACAGGCCCAGTCCATGTTTACAAGGAAATTTCCGGCTGGGACAGGAACATTTGAAAGCGATGTTATTCAGGTCGATGGCGGTTTGATATGGATTCTTTCCACTACCTTGGCAGTGCCCCCATACGGCCCGCTCACTACAGGCGAGCAATACCCATTTGCCCGGATTGGTCAGTCCTTTACCGGCTTTTACAGAAGATTCATCCGGAGCAAGCTGTATAATTTGTTCTTCGGTTAGATTCAATGGCATAAGGTTCGAACGGTTTGGTATGAGACTAGTTCGGATACAAATGTATAAAAAAATGCCAAAGCCGGTGCTTTTGTGCTGAAAAAAGTATGGCGTGGCTCGGAATTCAATGAAGTCCGGATGCGCGGGAAAAAGTATTTTTAGAAGATAAATTCTTGGTGTAAAGCGTATAAACCGTATCTTTGCGTCATGAAATATATCTGCTTGTTCATAGGCTTTCTTTCCTTGTTATTGGGGGTGATCGGCATTTTCCTGCCTGTCGTGCCCACCACGCCCTTTCTGTTGTTGTCGGCCGCCTTGTTTTTCCGGAGCTCTCCACGGGCGTACGACTGGTTGTTGGCACACAAGTACCTGGGCCCTTACATCCGTAGTTTCCGTGAGGACCGGATGATTCCCTTGCGGGCCAAAATCGTTTCTATCTCTTTGTTGTGGCTGACTGCCTTGCATTGCGCCATTCTGCTCTTCGAGCCGTGGTGGCTGCGGATAGGCATGGTGGTGATGGCTGCCTGTGTGACGGCTTATATCCTGTCCTTCAAGACCCGTCCTTCGGCCAAATCATAAGTTACTCGATATAAATCATCTTCTTCGTCATACCTCCGTCGATGGTGATGGTCTGTCCGTTGATGAAGTCATTTTCTTCCTGACACAGGAAGATGCAGGCACGGGCGATGTCTTCCGGTTTTCCTACCCGTCCGGACGGATGTTGCAGATGATCTTCCGGGCGCAGGGCTTCGTAACCGGTGTTTTGTATCCAGCCGGGAGCGATGGCGTTCACCGTGATGTGTTGTTCGGCCAGCGAAGCCATCAGCGCGTGGGTGAGCGAGTAGATTCCTCCCTTGGACGCCGCATATCCTTCGCTACCCGGCTCGCTCATGAGGTAACGGGTGGAGCAGAGGTTGATGATGCGTCCGTAGGAGTTGGCTTCCTGAAGGCTCTTCCGGTGAAGGGCCAGCCGTCGGGAGGTGATGAATACCGGACGGAGGTTGGTGGCCAGAATCCGGTCGAAATCCTCGATACTGGTTTCCGTAAGCGGAGAGAAACGGCTGATACCGACGTTGTTGATGAGGATGTCGATATCGCCCCAGTCCTCGAAAAGCTGGAGCATGCATTCTTCCAGGGCTTCAGCCTGGCAGACATCCACGGGAAAGAACCGGGCTCCGGTGGTTTGTGCGGTCAGGTTGCCGGCGGTGGTGTCACAATCGCAGAAGGCTACCTGGCATTGCTGTTCTG
>ENA-ORSF01000167-ORSF01000167.1-human-gut-metagenome-genome-assembly--contig:-NODE-167-length-26794-cov-8.49422_pt1 | contig 26794 bp, 26 predicted proteins | sample MGYA00242188_ERZ509155 | MGnify/ENA primary metagenome ERZ509155 (study PRJEB26280, sample SAMEA2338656) | human gut metagenome | biome: human gut; feature: human-associated habitat; material: faeces...
GCGGTAACATAGGGGGCTGCGGTAACATACAAGGGTTCGTGTTCCGACTTCCCTTCGTGTTCCGGCAGATTTGTAATCTGCCGGATTCGTTTCAGTTTGCTTGTCATTGTACCGCAGATTACAAATCTGCGGTAACATAGGGGGCTGCGGTAACATAGGGGGCTGCGGTAACATACAAGGGTTCGTGTTCCGACTTCCCTTTGTGTTCCGGCAGATTTGCAATCTGCCGGATTTTTGCAACATTGTTATGGCAGATTTGTAATCTGCCATATTTCATAGATGGAGGCAGATGCAGTCTGATGATAAAAAAAAGTGGATTTCTATTTTGTTGAATATTAGTGTTTTGCGCATACATCAAAAGAATTTGCGTATACAACATAGGTTTTCCCCGCCAATTCTTACCTTCACGCCACATTATTAAAACAGATGTGTATACGATGAATCTTTTTGCTTCAGACACCTGCTGGATTTATATCACCCGGAGTACTTCTCGCGGGGTAAAACGTCATATCCGTTATTGCGGTGGGGAGGATCGGGAGTCCTTTTTGTTACGCTGTGCGGAGCAGGGCGAACATCCGGTGTACTGCCGTCGCTTCGACAACACCTTCGACGCTTTGGCCCATAAACTGATGTTGGAGCACTTGTCTGTCGCGACGCTGGATTTTCTGATACGGCGTTATGGGGAGAGTGGTGAACATAGTCTGTAGTAAGAATGGTACAACTGATATTATTATTTATTCATTCATTAATACATTATTATTATGAGAACAATTGAAGAAACAAAAATGAACGGAGAAGTTTACGAAGCCCCACAGTGCGAAATCGTTGAAATGCAGGCCGAAGGCATCCTGTGTGCCAGCGGAGAAGATTATCAGGATGGCGGTTCCTTGGGTAGTACGGCTCATTGGTAATAAAACCTTCCGGTAAGGATTTTGAAAACGAATGACTGATTAAACAACAGAACGGAAACAGAATGAAGAGACTACATGCAAAATGGCTGCTGCCCCTGCTGGCAGCAGCATGTGTTGTAACCGGTTGTGATACTGCCGGAGTACAGGAAGATGATGATACCAGCCAGGAACGTCCGTTCCGGGCTACTTCGCGGATAGGCGGAAACGATACCCGTGCTACCGTCGACAGCGACGCGCTGACATTCAAGTGGGAGAAGAAGGACGGAGAAGCCCACCTGGTCTACAAGGACGGTGAACAGACGAGCTATACTTTTACCATCAATCAGAATACAATTTCGGATGACGGACGTCAGGCCGATTTCTGGGCGCAAGAGGGTTTCGAGGCAGAAGGTGGAATCTGGCTGCTGGCCGCAATTCCTACTACTGGCTATACTGCCGCGGATGGAAGCTATACCTTCACGATGCCTGCGGGGGATGCCGTACAGACAGGGAATAACAGTACGGAGCATATCGGCCTGCGGATGCCCATGTACGCCCGGGCGCAGGCTACGGCCGAACGTACCGCGTCTTTCAGTTTCAAGCACCTGGGTTCGTTGTTACGCTTCCAGGTGAAGAACCTCAATTCCGGAGCGGAAACCATAACCGGCATCGGGGTGGAAGCGGAGGGTGACAAAGCGGTTTTCGGCCGTAGTGTTACGTTGACAGCAGACGGAGCGTCTGTAACGGCCACTTATGAGGACGATGGCGATCCCCGTATCGGTGTGACGCTGTCCGATTGTACCGTTGCGGCGGGCGAAATACTGACTGCCTATACGGCTACGCTGCCCGGCGCGTCATTCGCCTATGGAACCGTTCTGAAAGTGGTGTTGACCACAGGCAGTGGAAGTTATGTAAGCGACCGTTTTACCATTACTGGCGACAGCGGCCTTTCCTTGACAGGCGGTAAATGGACTCCCGGCAAATTCTATACCTTGAACCTGACACTCGACAATGAGCTGCGGTTTGACGGAGTGAGTCACGATGGCTTTACAGAGACCGACAATGATATAGAGTGGTAGGAGCTGGCTGAAAATTGAGAACGCTGAATAACGAAATCCATGTAAAATTCAAGTATATGAATACAATGAGACATCTTTTCCGGGCGCTGCCGCTCGGGGTCGCCTCGTGTGACAAGGAAGATATCCCCATCAGCTACGGCGGCGATTCTTCTGAAATCACCGTTACAGGAGGAGAAACCATCTGGGCAGACTGAGATTGGTATATCAGGTCAGAACTTGAAACTCCTATACCGGGCAGGAGTATTTGTGCCCGGAAACCATTCATATTTTTATAAGCATGAAAACACATGATAATGACGTTTATTTTTTCTGTAATGAAATAAGTTCCTTCCGTTTTGACGTTATAGGCCACTCCATTACAAGCGGCCAGAGTTTTGAAGGGGTGACGGAGGCCTGTAAAGATTCGGGCGGTTGGAAAATAACGGTAAAGGCCGGACGTAAAGGTTCTGGAAGTGTGGCAGGCTGGTTCAAGGACAAGGTACTCCCCGGTAAGGCTACAGCTACAAAGAATCACGGAGATTGGCCGGATGAATTGAATTTCGCGGTCGAAGGTACACTGCTGGTAGTAGCGGACGGAAAAGAGTATAAGAGTAACCAGAACTGGATAATCGCGCAAGGACATACGGCAGGAGGCTACAACAACTGGTGGCTAGGCAGCAAGGACATGGGAAACCTTGGAGAAGGCAGTGGTTTCAGTTTTTTGAGCAACGAATATTCCGTCACTTTATCGTCGACTGACGGTAAAGGTGAGCAGATAGCCCTTTCGTTTACGGAAAAGGATACCAACGAGTTCAATATGCAGCTGACAAAGCAACACAGAGGTCTGGAAGTGCCGTGTCACAAAGAGAAGCTGGATGGACAGAAACATCGGTGCAGTGATAATTTTTCGACGAAATTGTTTCCGAAAGACAAACCGTTCGTATGGATGTGTCCGGATGGGGTAACGTTTACCGTAATGGAAGCCAAGAAGGCAGCTACCGATAATACCGTCTTCAAGAACGTCGGAAACCGTACGATAACCCCGTATAAGGATGCTGAAAATCTATATATTGCAGACGTGAAGGTAAGCTCCGGTATGTCTGTAGAGGATGTCTTTACAGTAACGGTATGTCCTGTAACCTATTCGGGAGTCGATGAATTGACCTTTTCATCCATTTCAGATTTACATCTGGGAGCCACTGAAGAAGGGGATATCGTACCGCCTGAAACAAAAGGGGTACAGCTGAGAGACTACCAGGGAGAAGATAAGGCTTTGATTGAGGAGAAATATAGCTCGGACCGGCGTCTGGTAAATCTGGAGAAGGCATTGCTGGAAAAAGAAGGTGGAAGCTTTACCATTATCCAGGGGGATATAACTACCGGAACTAAAAACAACCAGCTGGACAAGTATAAGGATTGTTTTATTCCGGTGATGGAACAGGAAAATTGCATGCCGATGTGTGAAGGATGGGGAAATCATGATGTCTATTGTTTTTCCTTCTCTGCCAATGTAGGAAACTTTGTTAAGGACCGTAATCGGGATGTACGTAAGAATTGGTTGCCTGATTTCCATTTTGGTGACAATGATTCTAAAGACGCAGCAGATAAGGAGAACGGACATTATTGCTTTAAAATCCAACTGAGAGGAAACGGATATGCTGATACGATACCTGTGAATTTCTTCATGCTGAATCTTTATCCCGGATATGGCAATTTAGACCATCCTGAGAATGAGTATTCCCGTAGTAAGAATAATCCGTTCTACTCAGCGGAGTTCCTGAAAAAATACCTGCCTGAGAATAAAGACGAAATCATATTCATAGCATTCCATTACAACGATTCAGAAGGTTATGAATCGTTGGATGAATTATGCGAAGGTTATACCAATGTGTTCCTGCTGACCGGTCATGACCATAGTAACGATTACATAACACCGAATGTAGGGAAAAGTACATACATAACGACAAATGGAAAGAGTATCGTGAAATTTGTTTGTGCGGGAGGTATGAATACCCAAGAACTGAAATTCCTTACTGTCAATTTGAAACGTACCGGTGAAAAGACTGTGCAGATGACTTATAAATGGGTGACCAGATGCGATGGGGATGAATCGAATACATGCGGTGACGAAACAAGTATTGTCTTGAATTATGATAAAGGGGCAGACTGACCTGCTTGAAACGTAACGCATTGAACCAATAAAAAAGGAATGACAAATGAAAACAAGGAAAATATGAAAGCAAAAAACATGACCATCGCCGCACTGGCCCTGCTGTTGGCAGCCTGCGGCAACGAAGAAATCATTGAGAACAACGAAAGCGGCAGCACGGGGAAGGTGCACATGACCTTCACCGCCGGAATGCCGCAGACACGTACCTCGCTGGGCGAGGACGGCCATGCCGTCAACTGGACGCAGGGCGACCTGGTAGCCATCTACGACGGAACGGAAACCATCTGCAAGTTTGAAGCAACCGAAGTCAGCGGCAGCACCGCCACCCTGGAAGGCGAGGCCAAAGTGACCGATACCTACACCGCCTTCTATCCCTACACCGACGACGGGACGCTGACCCTCGACAACACTGCCATCACCTTCACCCTGCCCGCCACGCAGACAGCCACGGCAGGCGGCTTTGCCGAAGGGCTGAACCCCTCGTGGGCACAGGCGACTGACGGCAGCAAAAATCTGACGTTCCAGAACCTCTGCGCCCTGGCCAAGTTCACCGTGGACGCAGAGGGTGTGACGGAAGTTACCCTGACCGCCAACCAAGAAAGCGACGCACTGTCAGGCGAACTGACCTATACCATCGCCGATGGTACGCTGACCGCCACGGGAAGCGCTTCCCGGTCGGTAACGCTGACGGGAACCTTCACGAAAGGCGAGGAGTACTACTTCGTCGTGGCTCCCGGCACGCTGACGGGCGGCATTACCCTGAACTATATGGGTGAAGGCGGCAAGACATACGTCAAGACCACCCAAAAAGAGGTGACCTTCAACGCCGGAAAGATTACCTACCTGGGCGCACTGGATATCGCCAATTTCACCGAGGCCCTCAATGCGGCGTTTGCCAATGCCGTGGAAGATTTCAACCCAAATATCGGCTGGAGGGCGAACCCCGATGGCACCGTATCCCTGGATGAGTATAACCGAATGCAAATAATAATGAATGGGGGAACTTTCTTGTTTTTGCAAAATAAAAACATTACCAGCCTTGCCGGCATTGAGTACTTCACCGATCTGGAGACTTTGGATTGCATAGGTAATCAATTGACTACCCTTGATGTAACCAAGCTGACCAGTCTGAAGGTTTTGGCGTGCAGCGATAATCAACTGACTACCCTTGATGTAACCAAGCTGACCAATCTGACGACTTTGATTTGCGCCGGTAATCAACTGACTGCCCTTGATGTAACCAAGCTGACCAATCTGACGGATTTGGAGTGCAACGGTAATCAACTTGGCTCGTTGGATGTCAGTACTTTGAAAGAGCTTAAAATTTTGTGGTGTCATGGCAACAAGATGACGGCTCTCGATATAACCAATAAGGCATATTTGGGGGATTTGAAGTGCGGGAACCAGCAAGATAATCAGCAACTGACCCTGACATTGTGGGACACCAAGAAGGAGTTTTGGGACAGGATGTTAAACATGTATTCAGATGATAACAGCAATGTCACAACCATTGTTAAACCGAGTCCTGTCGAAGCCGGACATAACGGCTACGAAGATGACGGCGGAGAACCCGTATTGCAGTAAACCGGAATCAGCCGACATAGGTTGGTAGCAAGCCCTTAGTGTCATCGTACCGCGAATAGATGAAAATATTTCGGTTCCAGCCCCTAGTGTTCCGGCAGATTTGCAATCTGCCGTTTGGCGGGTGCGGAGTCGCAACTACTGTTCTGGCAGATTTGCAATCTACCATATCCATTATACCGCAGATTACAAATCTGCGGTAACGTGAAAGGATAACGTGTGAAAGAGTAATATATCAGGCAGAGAAACGAAAGAATAAAATTTCAGTTCTTTTGTTTTTCTGCCTATTTTCGTATCTTTGTTCCAACCGTGCATCGGCTTCGTCTTTAATTATTAACTCTTAATTGAGCGACATGAAATACCCTATAGGAATCCAGAGTTTTGAACGTATAATCGAAGACGGTTATGTCTATATCGACAAGACCGACATGATATACAGTCTTACCCACGGTGGCAGCATTTATTTCCTTAGCCGTCCGCGGCGTTTCGGTAAAAGTCTGCTTGTCTCCACGCTAAAGAATTATTACTTAGGTCATAAGGAGCTTTTCAAGGGACTGAAGATAGACAGCCTGGAGAAGGACTGGAATGTGCATCCTGTGTTTCATGTGGACTTCAACGGGGCGAATTTCACTCAGGCAGGTGTTTTGGAGACCATGCTTGATGATTATGTTGACAAATGGGAAAAACAGTATGGTATTCATACCGATCCTGAACTTGGAGTCGGACTTCGTTTTCGTGATATACTTTGCGCCGTCCACGAACAGACAGGCCGTCGTGCGGTAGTCCTGATAGACGAGTATGACAAACCCATTTTGGACGTGCTTGATACTGATTACGGTCTTGAAGACCGCCACCGCAACGTATTGAAGGGATTCTATTCCGTGTTCAAGGTAGCCGACAGCCATCTTCAGTTCGTGCTTCTCACGGGAGTGACAAAATTCTCTCAGGTAAGCGTATTCAGCGGTTTCAACCAGCCTAAGGATATCAGCATGGATGCCCGCTACGAGACACTTTGCGGTATCACTCAGGAAGAGCTTGACAGCTATTTCGTGGAACCTGTATCTGCCATGGCAGCAAGAAACCGTTGCTCTTTTGAGGAAATGAAGTCTCTTCTGAAACAGAAATACGACGGCTATCATTTCAGCGACAACATGACCGATGTCTATAATCCGTTCAGTCTGCTAAATGCCCTTGATAGCCTTCGTCTTCAGGACTATTGGTTCAGCTCGGGCACCCCAACGTATCTTATCCGTCTGCTTGCCCATTTCAGGGAGAACATGAACGAACTGACAGGCAAGTATTATCGTACGGAAGAGTTCATCGATTACAAGGCGGATGTTGAACAGCCTTTACCTATGATTTACCAGAGCGGCTACCTGACCATTAAGGATTACGACATGCGCCGTAACACTTTTCTTCTTGACTTTCCGAACAATGAAGTCAAGAACGGTTTTCTGACTGCCATTGCCACTTCTTATCTACAGCCAAAGAAGCGTGTGGAGGGTTGGATATTTGATATGCTCGATGCGTTGGAAGCCGGCGAACCTGACACTTTGTGTACACTGTTTACTTCTTTTCTTTCGAGTATCCCCTATACGATGCGCCGCAAGGACGACGAGGTGGAGCGCGAACGCTATTTCCAATATACGTTCTATCTTATTCTCCGCCTGATAAGCGTCTATACCGTTTATGTGGAGAAAGTGCAGAGCCAGGGCCGTGTGGACTGCGTGCTGGAGACACCTCAATATGTCTATATCTTCGAGTTCAAGCTCGACGGTACGGCGGACGATGCGTTGCGTCAGATAGAGGAAAAGGGTTATGCGCGCGAGTATGCTTCGGACGCACGCAAGCTGTATAAGATAGGTGCCAGCTTCTCTTCTGAAACCGGAACGATAGGGGAGTGGAAAACGGTTTGATTAACAGTTAAAAATTAAAAGTTAAAAGTTAAAAACGGGGTGAGGTGGTAGGACTGTGTTATGTCAGATTTACCGGCCCCCGTGTTCGTACCGCAGATTACAAGTCTGCGGTAACATACAAGGGTTCGTGTTCCGACTTCCTCGTGTTCAGGCAGATTTGCAATCTGCCGGATTTTCAGTACAGGAAAAATCCTGCGATTCCGCAAAGCACAATCAACAAGATAGGATTTACCTTATATCGGTGGGAAGCCACAAAGGTAGCGGCGAACAGCAGGATGCTGATGACAATCTGATAGCTATCCGTTCCGAAGTTCTCTCCGTTCATCAGTACCAATGCGGCGGCGGCCAACAGTCCCACTACACCGGGACGGAGACCGGAGAAAACAGCGGCAACTGCCGGATGTTTCTGATATTTCAGGAAGAACTTACTGATGGCAATCATCAGGATGAACGATGGAAGCACTACCGAGAAAGTGGCCAAGGCAGAACCCAAGACGCCGATGGCGTGTGAATAACCGGCATTGACAATGGCTGTATATCCCACGTAAGTGGCCGAATTAATGCCGATGGGGCCTGGGGTCATCTGACTGATAGCGATAATATCTGTGAACTCTGAAGAGCTCAGCCATTCGTATCGTGTCACTACTTCGCCTTGAATCATGGAAAGCATGGCATAGCCGCCTCCAAATCCGAAAAGACCGATTTTGAAGAATGTATAGAAAAGCTGTAAGAATATCATGCGTTGTTTCCTCCTTTGTCTTTGGTTAGTTTCTTGGACTGATAACGGCCGTAGAAGTATCCTCCAAGACCGCTCAGGATGATGATATAGATGGGTGAGAATCCGACAAGCCAGATAAGCAAAGCTGAAACTACCGGAATCCAGATGTTATAGCGGCTGATCTGTGCCGACTTGGCCATCTTGAAGGTAGGAGCGGCAATGAGGGCAACTACTGCCGGACGTATACCTTTAAATACCCGTTCCACAGGTTCGTAATGCTGGAACTGACGAAAGAAAAGAGCGATGGTCAGAATGATAAGAAACGAAGGCATAACGGTTCCCAGCGCCATCCAGAAAGCTCCCCAGAATTTCCGGAGCTTATAGCCGATAAAGATGGAAATATTGACAGCGAAGATACCTGGAACCGTCTGCGCTAAAGCCAGCAGGTCCAGAAAGTCTTCCTTGCTAATCCATTTTCGCTTGTCTACCAGTTCAGCTTCGATGATGGGAACCATGGCATATCCTCCTCCGATGGTGAATACTCCAATGCGGAAAAAGATGAGAAAAGATTTCAGATAAAAGTTTGTCATATGTCTTTATGCATTGTTTTCTTGTTTCATATAGGTGCTGGGCGGCATGCCGTAAAACTTCTTGAATGTATCTGTGAAATACTTCGGATCGGCAAATCCCATCCGGTCCGAAACTTCAGCCACGGTGTATTTCCGGGTCTTTAGCAGCAAAGCTGCTTCCTGCATGCGGATGTTTCGGATGAAATCATTGGGAGCGATACCTGTTAGAGCTTTCAGCTTGTTGTAGAAACTGGTTCGGCTCATATTCATCCGGCTGCATAGTACATCTACCGTCAGATTGTTTCCTAATTCTTCTTTGATAATCTGGGTTACCCGCTGCATGAATTCATCGTCCAGACTGGTAGGAAGTTGTACTTTAACAGGTTCTTCCGGTAGTTTGGTTACTTGCTGGCGGTACTGTCGTCGTAACAGTTCGCGGTTCTGTAACAGGCTTTCGATGTGTGCCTTCAATACTACCAAATCGAACGGCTTGACCACATACAAATCCGCTTTGGTTTCCAATCCGCTCAGGATATGCGACTGGTCGCCCAAAGCTGTCAGCAGAATAAAGGGAATGTGGCTGGTGTCCAGCTGAGTTTTTATACGGTTACACAGTTCATATCCGTCCATTCCTGGCATCATGACATCCGAAATTATCAAATCCGGCATTTGTGTCTTTATCTTTTCCAAAGCGACAATTCCGTTCTCGGCCCCCATTGTATGGTAATGTGCAGAAAGGCTCTGACAGAGGAATTTCTGTAGGGCTATATTGTCTTCTACAATGAGTATCGTAGGACAGTCTTTCCGATTGTCTGACTGTGTGGCTTCCTTTTCTTTTCCGGATTCCTGTGCTGTACTTGCATTGAGAACAGATGCTGTTATTTCATTAGTCTCATCGGGAGAAAGGGTATGTTCCGGTTCATATTGGTACCGGCTGCTCCGTATCGGGAAACTGATCAGAAAACTGGTACCTACATTTTCTGTGCTGTGGAAAGAGATTTTCCCTTCATGGTTCCGGATGAGCCGATAAGTGAGAAGCATACCGATACCGCTTCCGGTAATGAGCTGGTTGGTGGCGTTTGCTCCTCGGAAAAGGTACTTGAAGAGTTTCTTCTGGTCCTTCTGTGGAATACCGATACCGGTATCGCTGATGGAGAGTGTCCAGTTTCCTTTATGCTCACCGACTTCTACAGTGACTGTTCCTCCTTGTAGTGTATATTTCAAGGCATTGGACAGAAGATTACGCAGGATGGAATCTATCTTGTTCTGATCTATCCAGACTTCCAACTCCCGGGAGGCTGGTTTGAAATGCAAAGACACCCCTTTCCGCTCGGCATACTGCTGGAACTGTTGGAGATATTTGCTCAGGTATTCGTTCAGGTGAGTACGGGTAACCAGTACTTTCGAACTGTACAGTTCTTCCTTTTGGAAGTTCATCAGGTTGTTTGCCAGGTTCGAGAGATTGTCTGTGCTTTGAAGGGCCAGTGTCAGGTTCTGCATTCCTTCCGGAGTCAGTTGTTCGCTCTTTTGAATTTCGGCCAACGGTGCCTTGATGAGGGTAAGCGGGGTACGTATGTCATGAGCGGTATGCACAAAAAAATTAATCTTCTCTTGTGAAATACGCCGGTCTTTCCGAATCATCTGGTAACGGGTATACAGGTAGACAGCTCCTACCGTCAACAGAATATAGAGTGTGAAAGCCCAATAGGATAACCAGAAAGGTGGAAGGACTGTTATTTCCAGTTCGCGTTCCTGAAATACCTGGTGGGTATCCATCAGGATGGCACGTACCTTCAATGTATAAGTGCCTGGTGAGAGGTTGGTATAACGGATGGTGCCGTTGGCCGAAGGTTGTGACCAGGTATCGAAGAATCCTTCCAGTTTCCAGCTGTAGTGGATATTAGAAGGATTGTCGTAATTGATGGAAGAAACCTGCATGGAGAAGGAATTCTGGTCGTAGTCCAGCGTCAGTTCCTGTGTTTCGTTGATGAGGCGGGTCAACGGAGAACCTTTTTCTCCGGGATGTACCGACTGGTAGTTGATGGTCAGGTTACTGAAGACCATCTGACTGGTGAATTTCTCAGGTAAGTTTAAACTGTCCGGCAGGATAAAAGCTCCTTCGTTACTGCCCAGGATGAGTTTTCCGGATCGGGTGCGGATGGCTGCGCTTTGAGTGAAACTGTTGGATGGGAACCCCTGTTCCTTGGTCCAGTTGATGATTTCTTTCTTTTTCACATACAGCTGGCTCAGACAGCTGGCGGTACCCATGAAGATATCTCCGTACCGGTTCGGTACAATGCTGTAGATATTGTTGGATGTCAGCCCGCTGTTTTGGGTATTGTAGTTTTCTATCTGGTTAGTACGGTTATCAATAACAAACAATCCTTCCGAATAGGTACCCAGATAGGTATATCTGCCGTCGGGAGTCTGGTAAATGGTATTGATTCCCCCCATGCGGTTGTCGTCGGCATAGGCGGTCAGTTGTCTGGATATCTTATCGAATACGTAGAGTCCTTGAGTCGTGCCTATCCACATTCGTTTTTCGTCATAGGTAGTGATGTTTGTTATGGGGTAGGGGGCATTGTATATTTCAGACTGCCCGGTTTCCGCATCGTATTTCCGGAAACTGTACGCTCCTCCCATCCAGAACATGCCGTCTTTGTCTTTATACAGGCTGCGGATGTATTTGTCGGGCATCATGCGTGGGGAATCCGCCATCTGTGGCGTGAATGTCACTTGATGGGTTCTTTTGTTGATGCGGTAGATGCCGGACATATATCCGCCTACCATGATTATGCCCGGAGTAGTTTCGCACAGGGAAATGAAGATACGGTTATCGTTAGGGGTATCTTTGCTGTTGGCTGTGATGTAGTTGGTCCATAGATTGCGGCCCGCAGAATAGCAGCTGATTCCGTTGCTGGTAGCGAACCAGATATCACCGTCAGAATCTTCAAAAATAGCATTTACCCGATTGTCTATCAGTGAATTGGAACGGTCTGGCGAGTGCCGTAACTGTGTGTAGGCCGGATAGAGCTCTGAATAGATGGTGATTCCTGTCGGGTATGTGACATTCCATATCTGACGCTTCTCGTCTACATACAGGTCCTTGATGATGCTTCCGTTCATCTTGTTCGGACTTTCATAGTCTTCTTTCAGCAGATGTTTCATCTGATAGGTCTGCATATCGAGTGTATAGACACCGTCTGCATCGGTGGCTATCAGTACTTCCTGTTTGCCGGGCGACGGATAGGGCTTGATGACATTGATTCCTACGTCTTTCAATGAATTTCCCAGATTCAAGACAGTACCTTTGTCTACCTGATAGACAAACAGACTGTTTTGTACGGTATTGATAAGCAATTGCTTGGTCTGTGGATGGTAATACAGGTAGCTGAAGCGAAGCTTGGGGTTCTGATAAATCCGTTTTACCAGACTGGGCTTATCCGGATAGAACTGTACCTGATAAATGTCTGAAATGGTAGAAAAATAGAAAATGGATGAATCTCCTTCAGTGATGCTGGTAATCTCGTTGGCGACTTTTTCATAGACAGTCTCGAAACGTTGGGTATCTGTGTAGAAACGCACAATGCGGTTTCCACAGCAGAACCAGAGCCTGTCGCTGCTGTCGAAATAGGTCGCGGTAATGGGAGACTGTTTCAGATGAGGAAATTGGGCATAGAAATCGAAATCAAGTTTGAATGTATCTTGTAGTTCATTATATTGGAATACGTAACCGTCTTTTCCATACACCCATAAGTCGTGGTTCGAACTGTTGGTGATACGGTTCATATCCGGAAAAAAACTGATTGCCTTGTTGTCTTTCCGTAGTTCATAAGGTGTGAAATTTTTTCCGTCAAAACGGTCCATGCCCTGGTGAGTCAGAATCCACATGTATCCGCGGCTATCTTTGTTGATAGCCAGTACACGACGGCTGCTGAGGCCTTCTGAGGTACCGATATATTTATAGATTTGAGCAGATACAGGTAAGGCGACCAGCAAAAAGAGAAGCAGACTGGATATGTATAAAGACAATTTCCGTATCATATAATTTCTACTAAAAATAGAGTCTCATAAAAAAGGGTTTCCCCCGCTGGTAACAGGGGGAAAACCCTTAGAGAATTTATTCAGTTAAACTCCGGTCGGTAAGGCCGAAAATTATTTCTGCATATGGGCTTCTACCCATTTACGTGCATTGACGAAGGCTTCCATCCATGGGGTAATCTGATCTTCTTTCACACGGTCTGCCGGGTAATAGGCATTTTCCCATGGGAAGCAGGCACGTTCCAGATGCGGCATCATGGCCAGGTGGCGTCCGTCTTGCGAAGCAATACCGGCAATGCTGTAGTCTGAACCGTTCGGGTTACCCGGATATTCATCGTATGAATATTTCAGAACTACGTTATAATGGTCTTCCGGATAAGGCAATGAGAATTTACCTTCGCCATGAGCCACCCAGATTCCTAATTTGGATCCGCTTAATGAGCCAAACATCACGCTGCGGTTCATAGGAACGGTTACGCCGACAAAGGCTGATTCGAACTTGTGAGAATCATTGTGCAGCATTTTGCCTTTTTTCTTGTCTTCCGGAGTTACGAGCCCTAATTCCATCATCAGCTGACAGCCGTTGCAGACTCCCAGTGACAATGTATCCTCTCGTGCGTAGAAGTTGTCGAGTGCGGCTTTGGCTTTAGGATTGAACAGGAAAGTTCCAGCCCATCCTTTGGCTGATCCCAAAACGTCGGAGTTGGAGAATCCTCCACAGTAAACCACCATGTTGATGTCTTCCAGTGTCTCGCGTCCGCTTACCAGGTCGGTCATCGTAACGTCTTTTACGTCGAAACCTGCCAAATACAGCATGTAAGCCATTTCGCGTTCGCCGTTAGTTCCTTTTTCACGGATGATGGCTGCCTTGATACCGCTTGGGGTACAGCGGTCTGGATTCAGGCCGAACTGTGACAGCTTGCCGGTAAATGATTTGTCGAATACGAATTCTAGAGGCTGTTGCTTGTAGTTTTCAAAACGTTTCTTGGCACATCCGTTCATGCTTTGCTTGCGGTCAAGCAGGTATGAAGTTGAATACCACACGTCACGCAGGTAATCGATGCCAAACTGATAAGTCGCTCCGTCTTTTGATACCAGAATGTGTCGTTCATCGGTCGGTTTACCCAACTTGACATATCCTATGCCTGCATCTTCCAGAATCTTCTTTACTTCTGCTTTGTGCTTGTCGGCTACCTGGATAACGATACCTGGATTTTCGGCAAACAAAACTTTTACGATGTCATGATCCTTGAACTTGTCAAGATCAATTTCCATACCGCCTTCTACGTTGGCGAAGCACATTTCAAGCAAGGTCGTAATTAAACCGCCGGCAGAAATGTCGTGTCCTGCCAGAATCAGGCCTTTGTTGATCAGTTCCTGAACAGCCATAAATGCGTCGCGGAAATATTCCGGATTCTGTACGGTAGGAACGTCATCGCCGATTTTGTTCAATGATTGGGCAAATGCGGAACCTCCCAGACGAAGCTGGTCAAAGCTGAAGTCGATATGATAGAACGTTGTCTTTTCTTTGTTGACCATTACTGGCGATACTACTTTCTTGACATCAGAAACTTCACCTCCGGCTGAAACAATGACGGTTCCCGGGCTGATGATCTTTTCACCGTTCGGATATTTCTGTGTCATGGACAAAGAGTCCTTACCCGTAGGCACGTTGATCTGAAGTTCACAACAGAAATCAGACAAAGCCTTGACAGCTTTGTACAGACGGGCATCTTCTCCTTCTTGTGAACGGCATGGCCACATCCAGTTGGCAGACAGAGAAATACTGTCCATTCCTTCGGCCAGTGGTGCCCATACCAGGTTGGTCAAGGCTTCGGAAACAGCCAATACGGAACCGGCTTCCGGATTGGCCAGTGCAGCTTGTGGAGCATGTCCCAAGGCGGTGGCAATACCTTTTTCACCCCGATAATCGAGCGCTACTACACCACAGTCGCTCAATGGCAGTTGCAATTCTCCCTGACATTGCTGGCGGGCAATCTTTCCGGTTACGGAGCGGTCTACCTTGTTGGTCAGCCAGTCTTTACAAGCTACGGCTTCCAGCTGCAATACATTATTTATATAGTCGTTCAGCTTCGTTACGTCGTAAGAAACATTTTCGTAGTGGCGTTCTACAGTCTTGTCGACCATGTAGGTCTTCGGAGAAGAACCAAACATCTGGTCTACGGCCAGGTCGAACGGACGGACTCCGTCTGCCTGTTCGAAAGCAAAACGGTGGTCGCCTGTTGTTTCACCGACAACATACATCGGAGCACGTTCACGCTCGGCTATTTTCTTTACGTGTTCGATGGATTTTTCATCGATCAGCAATCCCATGCGTTCCTGTGATTCGTTGGCGATGATTTCCTTGGCCGACAGGGTTTCGTCACCGATAGGAAGTTTGTCCATGTGGATCAATCCTCCACAGTCTTCTACCAGTTCCGACAGACAGTTTACGTGTCCGGCAGAGCCGTGGTCGTGAATGGATACGATGGGGTTTGTCTCTTCTTCGCACAGCGAACGTACTACGTTGTAGGCACGTTTCTGCATTTCTGCATTGGCACGTTGTACAGCATTCAATTCGATACCTGAAGAATAGCGTCCGGTTTCAACAGAAGATACGGAACCACCTCCCAGACCAATGCGGTAGTTGTCACCACCCAATACTACGATTTCATTTCCGGCTGTAGGAGTACCTTTCAGACAGTCGCGCTGAGTGCCGTAGCCTACGCCTCCGGCCAGCATGATAACTTTGTCGTACGCATATTTTTCGCCGTTTTCCTGATGTTCGAATGTCAGTACGGAACCACAGATAAGCGGTTGTCCGAATTTGTTTCCGAAATCGGAAGCACCGTTTGAGGCTTTGATCAGGATCTGTTCCGGTGTCTGGTATAACCATTTGCGTACAGGCAGGATGTTTTCCCATTCGCGTCCTTCATCGGTACGCGGATATGAAGTCATATAGACGGCGGTACCGGCAATCGGCCAGGATCCTTTACCACCACCCATACGGTCGCGGATTTCACCGCCGGTACCGGTTGAAGCGCCGTTGAACGGTTCTACAGTAGTCGGAAAGTTATGGGTTTCAGCTTTCAGTGAGATTACGGTTTTGATGTCTTTGATGACGAAGTAATCGGAGGTTGCATGGTTTTGTGGAGCAAACTGTTCTACGACAGGTCCTTCGGCAAAAGCGACATTATCCTTGTAAGCCGAAATGATTTTATTGGGATTTTCCTGAGTTGTTTTTTTAATCATTTGGAAGAGGGAAGATTCCATTTCCTGTCCGTCGATGATAAAGGTTCCTCCGAATATTTTATGACGGCAGTGCTCTGAGTTGATTTGGGCGAATCCGAATACTTCAGAATCGGTCAGTTTGCGTCCCAGATCCTTTTCTACTTTCAGTAGATAATCCATTTCCTCGCGGGAGAGGGCCAATCCTTCTTTCTCGTTATATTCTTCCAGATTTTCAATGTAGATGATTGGTTGTGGTTTGATGTTGACATCGAATACATGTTGATCGAGCCCCTTGTACATACGTTGGAGCATCGGATCGTATTCAGCGTTTTCATCTTTTACCGGAAAATACTCTTCGATACGGCGAATGCCGCTTAAACCCATGTTTTGAGTGATTTCCACCGCATTGGTACTCCACGGAGTAATCATCTCACGGCGCGGACCGATGAAACAACCTTTCAGATTGTCTTCGGTTTCTACAGTGGCTTCACTGTAAAGCCAGCACAATTTCTTGATATCTTCAGCACTCAACTCTTTGTTGCAGGCTGTGGCTATCACACTGTTTGTGGGGGTTCTGAAAAATAGAATCATAGTTCTTCTTTATTTATTATAGATAGTATTTCAAGTGTGTCCTGATATGCTTTAATTGGTATGCAAAGTTACATAAAACCCCGTTTGTAAGAAAGAAAATAAGAATGAAATATAGGTACTTTCATAAAAAAGTATCATCTTTGCAGTATGAATTGGATAGAACAGGTTACCATACTGGATTTGTTGATAAAGGGGTTTATTATAGGGGTAATTGTTTCTGCGCCTTTAGGCCCTGTGGGTGTGCTGTGTATTCAACGGACCTTGAACAAGGGGCGCTGGTTTGGTTTTGTAACCGGACTGGGGGCGGCGTTGAGTGACATCTGTTATGCCTTGATCACCGATTATGGTATGAGTTTTATGGATGAACTGATTGTAAAGCATCAGATGTTTTTGCAGGTAGTAGGCAGTATCATGCTGCTCGCTTTTGGTATTTATACGTTTCGCAGCAATCCGGTAAAAGCGTTGCGTCCGGTTTCCGCTCGTAAGGGTACTTATCTGCATAATTTTATTACCGCATTTTTTGTAACACTTTCCAATCCATTGATAATCTTCCTTTTTATAGGTCTCTTCGCCCGCTTTTCATTTGTTATGCCGGGGAGTCCGATAGGTTTCCAGTTGGTTGGTTTCCTGGCTATCATTCTCGGAGCATTGACTTGGTGGTTTGGTATCACTTATTTTGTCAATAAGGTGCGTTCCCGATTTAATGTACGAGGCATTTGGATGTTGAATCGTATCATTGGTGTAGTGGTAATGCTGGCTTCGGTAATCGGAATTGTAATGACGTTGTTTGGAAAATCGTTATCTTGATATGTATATTTCTCAACAGTTAAAACAGCAGAATATTGCAGAATATCTGCTTTATATGTGGCAGATAGAAGATTTGATTCGGGCCAATCAGTTCGATATGGCGAAAATAAAAGAACGTATCATTGATCCGTATCCTGTTTCTGAAGAGCAGAAAAAAGATTTATATCGTTGGTATGAAGATCTCATCCACATGATGCACGATGAAGGCGTTATGGAGAAAGGCCATCTGCAGATTAATAAAAATATCATAGTCTGGCTGACAGACCTGCATTTGAGGCTGTTGCATTCGCCTAAGTTTCCTTATTACAGTGCCGCCTATTACAAGGCGCTTCCATTGATTGTGGAATTGCGGTCTAAAGGTGCCGATAAGGATGTACCGGAATTGGAGACCTGTTTCGATGCCATGTATGGCGTGTTGATGTTGAAACTCCAAAAGAAAGAGATTTCTGAGGAAACTCAAAAGGCGATGAAGATTATCGGCGACTTGCTGGCTATATTGGCCGGATATTATATTCAAGATAAACGAGGAGAACTAGAACTGGAATAATAATATGAAACATGTATTGATAACTGGTGCAAATGGTCAGTTGGGAAATGAAATGCGCCTGTTGGCTGCAAAGTATCCGGATTTCGTTTATTTTTTTACGGATGTGGCCGAATTGGACATTTGCAATGAAGAAGCTGTTGCGACTTACGTTGACGAACATGAAATAGATATTATCGTAAATTGTGCGGCTTATACGGCTGTTGACCGGGCTGAAGAGAATGTCGGTTTGTGCGAACAGCTTAATGGTATGGCTCCCGGTTATCTGGCAAGAGCCGTTGATGCACGGAAGGGAGTTCTGATTCAGGTATCTACGGATTATGTATTTGACGGAACTGCGCATATCCCGTATCAGGAAGAACAGCCGGCGTGTCCGAATTCGGTATATGGCCGTACTAAATTAATGGGTGAACAGGAGGCTTTGAAGCATTGCCCGAATACGGTAATTATCCGTACGGCCTGGTTGTATTCTACCTTTGGAAACAATTTTGTGAAGACAATGTTACGCCTGGGACAAGAAAAGGATTCTTTGGGAGTTGTTTTCGATCAGATAGGTACACCGACCTATGCACGGGATCTGGCTGAAGCTATTTTTACAATATTGGTCAAAGGTGTGGTGCCAGGAATCTATCATTTCAGTAACGAAGGAGTTTGTTCATGGTATGATTTTACACGGATAATTCATATCTTGGCAGGTATCGGAACCTGCCGGGTAAGGCCTTTACATACGAGTGAATATCCTTCAAAAGCCAACCGTCCCGCTTATTCAGTTCTTGATAAAAGCAAGATAAAAACTACCTATGGTCTTGAAATACCGTTTTGGGTAGATAGCTTGAGAGAATGTATAGAAAAATTAAAAAATCAATAATTAAACAGATAGAATGAACGCAGAAATTGAAAGAAGACGGACATTTGCGATTATTGCCCATCCGGATGCCGGTAAAACATCGTTGACTGAAAAACTGTTGCTCTTTGGCGGACAAATCCAGGTAGCCGGTGCGGTTAAATCAAATAAGATCAAGAAAACCGCAACTTCCGACTGGATGGATATTGAAAAGCAGCGTGGTATTTCGGTGACTACCTCCGTGATGGAGTTTGATTATCATGATTATAAAATAAATATTCTGGATACTCCCGGACACCAGGACTTTGCGGAAGATACTTATCGTACGCTGACAGCCGTAGACAGTGTTATTATTGTGGTCGATGGAGCAAAAGGTGTAGAAAGCCAGACGCGTAAATTAATGGAAGTCTGCCGTATGCGGAATACACCGGTCATTATCTTCGTCAACAAGATGGACCGTGAGGCCAAAGATCCGTTTGATTTGCTGGATGAGCTTGAAGAAGAACTGGTGATTAACGTTCGTCCGTTGACGTGGCCTATTGAAAGTGGTCCGCGTTTTAAAGGAGTGTATAATATCTATGAACAGAAATTGAATTTATTTCAACCTTCTAAGCAGGTAGTGACAGAAAAGGTGGAGGTAGATATTCATACAGATGAACTTGACAATCATATAGGTACTCCATTAGCCGAAAAATTGCGTAGTGAGCTGGAATTGATTGAGGGTGTTTATCCGGAGTTTAATGTAGATGAGTATTTGAAAGGAGAGCTGGCTCCTGTCTTTTTCGGTTCTGCCTTGAACAACTTTGGTGTACAGGAATTATTGGATACTTTTGTAGAAATAGCCCCGAGTCCTCGTCCGGTACAGGCCGAAGAACGTATCGTTCAGCCTGACGAGCCCAAATTTACCGGTTTTGTTTTCAAGATTACGGCCAATATTGACCCGAATCATCGTTCTTGTGTAGCCTTTTGTAAGGTTTGTTCCGGAAAGTTTACTCGTAATACTCCTTATCTGCATGTTCGTCATAACAAGACCATGCGTTTTTCTTCTCCTACACAGTTTATGGCACAGCGAAAAACTACGGTAGATGAGGCCTGGGCTGGTGATATTATTGGTTTGCCTGACAACGGTACCTTTAAGATTGGTGATACATTGACTGAAGGCGAGATCTTACATTTTAAAGGATTGCCTAGTTTCTCACCTGAAATGTTCAAATACATCGAAAATGCCGATCCGATGAAGACCAAGCAGTTGAATAAAGGTATTGATCAGCTGATGGACGAAGGAGTTGCTCAGCTGTTTGTCAATCAGTTTAACGGGCGTAAGATTATCGGTACAGTAGGTCAGTTGCAGTTTGAGGTTATCCAGTATCGCTTGGAGAATGAGTACAACGCGAAATGCCGTTGGGAACCGATCAGCCTCTACAAGGCGTGCTGGATAGAGAGCGATGATCCGGAAGAACTGGAAGCTTTCAAGAAACGTAAGTATCAGTACATGGCAAAGGATCGCGAAGGACGTGATGTCTTCCTGGCCGACAGTGGTTATGTATTGCAGATGGCTCAGATGGACTTCAAGCACATTAAATTCCACTTCACTTCGGAATCCTGATGATTTAATATAATATATGTAGAGAGAAGGTAGTCGATAATCGGCTGCCTTTTTTCTTATGAAATAATTTCTCTTTTTATTTGGTTTATAAAATAAACTTCTCTATATTTGTAAAAAGGAAGGGAGGTAAGCGCGCGTCTCCCTTTTCTTGAGAATTTGTGGTTTATAAAATAAACTTATTTGTTTAACTTGTTGATGATGTAATTATGGAATTGAAGAATTGTCTGAATGAGAATAAGAAGATACCGGCTGATTTAAAGATCAAGTTGGCTGTGTATGTTGTAAACTGTTTGTTTTTGGCTTTGGTCAATTATGTTACATCTCCTCATTATTGGTGGGTATGTTGGGTTGTACTTGGTTGGGGACTGAATGTAGCTTTGAGTTGGATAATCTGGTATTTTAAGAAGAATGAGGAGGGTAAGATATGAGACGTTGGTTGTTTTTATTGTTGATGGTCGTATGCTGTCAGGTAGCTGTTTGTGCAGAAAGAGAAATTTTAGTGGTTGTAACTCAAGTTCGGAATGCTGAGGGAAATATATTGGTTATGATCCGGACGGATGTGAATAAACAATCGTTCTATGGGTTATCTAAGGCCCAAAAAGGAACTGTATCAGTAGTTGTGAAAGGAATATTTGACAGACCTTTCCTGGTTTCTGTCTTTCATGATGAAAACAGTGATTGGAAGATGGACATGGATGAGCAGGGAAAGCCGGTTGAAGGGGTTATATGGTAAAATTTGATTTATTTGATAAACTATATTAATTTTGAAACTTATAAAAATGATGTATTATGGAAGAAAACAAATTGTCTGAAAGAGAGAGTCTGGAACTGATAAGTCGGATGATAAGTTCCACACGTGATGGTCTGAAGGTTGGCGCCGGAAATACGTTCCTTTATTTCGGTTATTTTACGGCTGCCTTGTCCATATTGCTTTTTATTCTGGTGTTCTTTACACAGAATAATATCTGGGCATACGGCTGGTTCCTGATGTTCGTGTTTTGGGGAATCATGGAAGCCAAACGCCGGAAGGAACTGAAACAGGAATCGGTGGTGACTTATACCGATACGGTACTGGCGAAAGTCTGGTGGATTATCGGTTGGCTGTTTCTGATAACAGTCCTGATGATGGGAGTGGTTTCGGCAGCACATGGGTATGGTGATTTCTCGTTGATGTTGCCTCTGTCTTTGTTGTATGCAGGAATCGGAACTTCCATTACGGGAATCATTATCAAGGAACCGAGTGCCGTGTATACACCGCTGGTGGGATTTGCGTTTGCCATTTATATGTTGATGCAGTATACATTCCACGAACCGGCTACGGTGGACTGGTATCTGTACTTCGGGCTATCTTTCATTATCATGATGGTGATACCTGGACATATTCTGAATAAAAAAGCGAAACACTCATGCTGAAAGAACTGAATCCCTTGCTGCATTCCCAGCTTCGTTTGTCCATTATGTCTTTGCTGCTGACAGTAGAAGAGGCGGAATTTGTTTATCTGAAAGAGAAAACTCAGGCTACGGCCGGTAATCTGAGCGTTCAGTTGGACAAGCTGAGTGAAGCCGGATATATTAACATCGAGAAAAGTTTTGTCGGGAAAAAACCGCGTACAATGTGTCGGATTACTTCTACCGGACGGGAGGCGATGGCCGAATATGTGGAAGCATTGAAAAGCTATTTTGTCGGTTTGTAAGTATGTACCTGTAATAGGCCAGGGTTGCTAACGGAGTTATATGGAGGAAAGTTCTTTTTATATAACCCCGTTTCTTTTTTCAGGTGAGTTAAAACAGCTGGAGTTTGACTCCGAAAGACAGACTGAGGTAATCTTTCGGTTTTAGATAGTGGTTTGTAAAAGCACTGACTACGTAAAGATCGCACGTACTGATTTCATAAAAGAAGGTGACGGCCCTGGCTGTCACTCTGTAACGCGCGGGAATGTTGTATGTCATCCGTTGTCCAAGGAAGACATGGAAGCGTATTTTGGATGAGAATCCGTAATATCCTTGTGGATACCGGTCTGGTTCGTTTACCCAGAATTCATCGCCGAATACGGTATTGACATATAACCCGCAGGAGAGTGGTTCAAAGGCGAAATCACTTTGTTTGATCTGCAGGCTCCAGGGAATATAATTCTGCTTGACAGTAAAAGTTATTTTGGCATGTTCGGATTCATATTTTGGTAAGAAGCCGAGCAGTAAATCTGTTTCCCATTGGTTGCGTCGGCCATAGTCCCATCCCGTACCGAGGGAAAGTAGACCCATGTTTCCTGCGAACTGCAATTTGGTATGGGTGGGAATCAGTGCTTCCCAGTGTCGTCGGTACCGGTGTACGCGACGGTCGTATCGGCTGGGGGGGACGGAGCTTACCCTGACGTCATCCGTTTCAGGAGCTGGCAGGTAAACCGTATCGTGAACTACGATGACCGTTGTATCCTGCGAGAATGTGGAGGCGGATACTGAATATGTCTGCAGGATCATTATCCAGCAGAAAATGGATGTAAATATCTTCTTGTTTTTAGAAATAGACCACTTCGTGTTCATATCCGTCGGGTGTTATGGTAAATACATTGTAATTCCGGTTTTTCATGCAGTCACTCATGTAATACATCACTCCGTCATCGAAGACATCGAGCTGAAAGACATGGTGTTCATGTGCGGCGGTGCAGAATTGCAGACCTGGAAATTGTGTGACTACGTATTGGAAGACCTCGGCTACGTTGTTGTTGAATTCGTCGGCATACGGACGGATGTGCATACAGAATACGGTTTTGTCGAATTCGTTGCGGCGGTTCTGTGCCTCTGATTCCATGAACTTGAAATCTGGAATCGGACGTGAATAGTCGTATTCGATGGCATTGGTATTCAGACAGACAAATTTGATCCGTCCGACGATAAACGAAAAATTAGGATCGCCGAAGACTGCCCGATAAGTTTCTTCACCGGTTCCCAGACAATCGTGGTTACCGATAAGTGCTACATAAGGAACATTCAGGTTGTTCAAAATGTCCCGTTGCCAGAGGAATTCATCGGTTACTCCGAAATCGCTCATGTCTCCTCCATGAATGACGAAGTCTATGTCCTTGCGTTGGTTCACGTGGTTTACAAAGTCCACTGTTTCGTCATACCAGCGCTGTGAATCTCCCATCGTGACGAATCGGATGGTGTCTTTTCCTTTGCAGTTTTTTTCGATTGTTTCGATGTTGTGTGCGTTGATGTCTGTTTCTCCGTCTATTTTAACGTCATACGGATGATAATCTATCATTTCACAGCTTGATAGTAAAAGACAGATAAAGAAAATGCCGATTCGTTCTTTCCAGTTCATGCGGAATCTTTTATGTTTTTATGCAGGGCAAAATTATATTTTTCTTTTAGCTAAATGATTTTCAGTTTTTCTTGAATTCTGTTCTATTTACTGGAAAATGGTCCATGGAATGGAATATCCGAATTATTGAGGTGATGTTTTCTGAATATCCTTGAGCTGTTGATACTCGATAAAAATGTTTTCTGCCAATAAGAATAAAAGCATTTTTTGAGCCTGTTTTATTCAAATTGGCAGAAAACAGAAATCTAAGGTTTATGGACAGGAGAGTTATTCACTTCCTCCTCCCAATGCATTATACAGGTTGATGATGGCCTGGCAATAAGTGAACTGATCGGACACTACATTCAGTTGTGCGTTCAGCAGTGACTGTCGTGCGGTGAGCAGTTCCAGGTATGTGGCATTTCCCGTCCGGTAGAGGGCTTCGGAAGTCTGTACCGTGCGTTCCAGTTCCTTGCATTGTTTCTGGTGACTTTCCAGGCTTTTCTGTGTCGATTTTGTAGCGTACAGTGCATCGTTGACTTCTTGTCCGGCATCCAGCAAGGCTTGTTTATAATTGAGCAGGGCAATCTGTTCTTCATCTTTGGATACCCGCAGGTTGGAAATCAGTTTTCCACGGTTGAAGATGGGCTGGGTCAGCGAGGCTATGGCCGAAAGTATCCAGTCGCCGGGATTGGTTACGGCCTGTCCCAGAGAATTGGTCCATCCGGCACTTCCCGTCAGGGTAAGATTCGGATAAAAGGCCGAACGGGCCTGATTGGTTGAATAGTAGGCGTTGGCCAGGGTCATTTCAGCTTGTACGGTGTCCGGACGTTTGGACAGCAGGCGAACCGGAATTCCGGTACTGACCGTTTGGGGAAACTGTTGTTCGGACAAGCTGTTACGCTCCAGATTTCTGGAGGTCATTCCCAGCAGTGTGCAGAGGGAGTTTTCTGTTTCCCGTTGTTGCCGTAGTAGGTCATTGTGGGTTGCCTCCAGTTCGTACAGGCTGGCACGGGCTTGTGTAACGGCATTTTCGGTTTCTTCCCCTACTTTCATCCGGGCTTCCATAACCCGTACCTGTTCTTTCCATACATCCAGTGTAGAACGGCTGATTTCAATCTGATTGTCCAGCATCAATAAGGAATAATAGCTGTTGGCAATGCTTGCAATCAGTTCCGACTGGACAGCCTGACGATAGGCCTGTTGTTGTAACAGGGTGGATTGGCTTCCTTTTTTGGCATTCCGGAGACTTCCGAAGAGGTCTATTTCCCAGCTGGCCTGTATGGGAAGTTCGTATGTCTTGACTGTCTTGCTTCCGGCTGTACTGGTCAGCGTTCCTTGTGGCGACAAGGTCAACGACGGCAGGAAAGACAGGCGGGCAGCTTTCAGCTGTGCCTGTGCCTGGTCTACCCGCAGCCATACAGTCTGTATGTCGGTATTGTGTTCCAGTCCGTAGCTGATGTAATGTTGCAGCAAGGGATCCTGAAAGATTTCCTGCCAGGGAAGGTCTCCCAGTGAGAGGGAATCTTCTTCTACAAGCCCTTCTGTTTCACGGAACAGGCTGTCGGTCGGCAGATTGTCCGGACGCTGGTAGTTCCGGTAGATATGGCAACTGCTCAGCAGTACCATACTTATTAATATAAAAGCTAGTTTTCTCATAATTTTCTGTCTTCTTTTCGTTTACCCATTACCCGTTCTTCAATGTACTGGAAGGTGATGAAGAAGGCGGGTGTTACAAACAGCAGGGCGATGGTTCCGATCAGCATACCACCTACGGCTCCTACTCCCAGAGAAGTATTTCCATTGGCACCTACTCCTGACGCGAACATCAACGGTAGCAATCCGAATATCATGGTAAGTGCGGTCATCAGGATCGGACGCAAACGGACTCCTGCCGCCGATATGGCTGCCTGGGTGAGTGACATGCCTTCCTTGCGTCGTTCGGTGGCGTATTCGGTGAGCAGGATGGCTGTTTTCGACAGAAGTCCGATCAGCATGATGAGTCCGGTCTGCAGGTAAATGTTGTTTTCAATACCCCATAACCGGGCGAAGAGGAAACTTCCCATCAGTCCGAACGGAACTGAAAGGATAACCGCCATCGGGATGAACAGACTTTCATACAAGGCACAAAGTATCAGGTAGATGAACAGGATACAAACACCGTAGATGATAACCGTATCGTGCGAATTGGCCATTTGTTCCTCTTCACGTGTCATGCCGGAGAATTCGTAACCGTAGCCGGTAGGCAGGGTCTGTGCGGCTACTTCTTTCACGGCATTGATAACGTCACCCGAACTGTAACCGCTGGCCGGCATTCCCTGTACGTTGATGGACGAGAACATGTTGAAGCGGGTAAGTGACTCTGCACCGTAGGTCTTGGTCAGTTTTACGAACTGGCTTACCGGAGCCATGCCGTCGGATGTCTTGACGAAGATGTTGTCGAGCGACTGCATGCTCTTCCGGCTGTCGGAGGGAGCCTGAATGATGACACGGTACAACTTGGTGAACCGGTTGAAGTTCGAGGCATAAATACTTCCGAAGTAACCGGACAAGACGGACAGCACTTCTTCTGTGGTTGTACCGGCACGCTGGCATTGTGCTTCGTCTACATCTACACGGTATTGGGGGAAGTTGGCGCTGAAAGAAGTATAGGCCATCTGTATTTCCGGGCGCTTGTTTAGTTCGGCCAGGAAATCGTTTGTTACTTTACTTAAAGCGTCAATGCCTTTTCCGGAACGGTCCTGCATGTATAGTTCAAAACTGTTACCGGTTCCATAACCGGAAATCATCGGAGGAGAGAAAACGAACAGGTTGCAGTTCTTGATGTGGGCAGTACGTTTATAGATTTCTTGCGAAATAGCGTCTACACTGTTGGGAACTCATTAGCATAGCAACATCAAATAGAACAGCGCGTTAGAAACATAATC
>ENA-ORSF01000170-ORSF01000170.1-human-gut-metagenome-genome-assembly--contig:-NODE-170-length-26371-cov-7.21458_pt1 | contig 26371 bp, 26 predicted proteins | sample MGYA00242188_ERZ509155 | MGnify/ENA primary metagenome ERZ509155 (study PRJEB26280, sample SAMEA2338656) | human gut metagenome | biome: human gut; feature: human-associated habitat; material: faeces...
ATAGAATAGTTAATTTAAAACAAATATTATCCAATTATTTGGATAGCAACATAGAAGATATGACAAAAGAGAAAATTGCGAAAACGAACGCAGCGCGTTTGCTGGATAAGGATAAGGTTTCGTATGAGCTGGTACCTTATGAGGTGGACGAAAATGATTTGAGTTGTATACATGTAGCTGCTAGTTTGGGAGAAAACATTGAGCAGGTGTTTAAGACTCTGGTACTTCATGGCGATAAGTCGGGTTATTTTGTATGTGTAATTCCTGGAGAACACGAAGTTGATTTGAAAATGGCTGCAAAGGTATCTGGAAATAAGAAATGTGATTTGATTCCAATGAAAGAGCTTCTGCCTTTGACCGGATACATTCGCGGCGGATGTTCTCCTATCGGTATGAAAAAACATTTTCCGACATATATTCATCATACGTGTATGGATTATCCGTTTATTTATGTCAGTGCTGGAGTCCGGGGACTTCAGGTAAAATTGGCTCCGGCTGATTTGATCAAGGTAAGTCAGGCTTCAGTTTGTTCTTTGTTCGGAGAATAAAAATCAGGGAAGACTTTTGCTTTTTGAAAGTCCTCCCTGATTTTTTTAATGCTGGTATTTTGCCTTGATTTCGGGCAATGCTTGCTGAATATCCTTTATGCGTCGGCTGTCACTGGGGTGTGTACTCATAAATTCTGGTACAGTGCCTTGACTGCTGGCTGACATCTTTTGCCAAAAAGTAACGGCCTTATCCGGATTATAGCCGGCCATGGTCATGAGAACCAATCCCATATAATCGGCTTCTGTTTCATGTTTCCGGGAAAACGGAAGCACAACTCCATATTGTGTACCGACTCCGTATACCTGCCCTGCAATGGTTTGGATGGCTGCACTTTTATTTTCCAGTCCTTTGCTCAACAGTTGGGCACCATATTGTGCCAATAGTTGCTGACTGATTCGTTCGTTGCTGTGTTTGGCTACGGCGTGAGCTATTTCATGTCCCAGTACAACGGCCAGTTCATCGTCTGATGAGACCAGTTTCATCAGGCCTTCGTAAACTACTATTTTTCCCCCTGGCATACAAAATGCGTTGACCTCGTCATTCTTTACCAGGTTGAATTCCCAGGAAAAATTACTGATTTCTGACGATAGCCCGTTTTGTTTCAGATAGGTTTCAGTGGCTGTGGCCAGCTTTTTTCCTACCCGGGTTACCATAGCCGACTGGGTGGTAGAAGTAGAACGTGCCGCTCCTTGCATGTATTCCTTATATTGGGTCAGGCTGGAAGATAATACGTCCTGATCGGATACCAGTAGCAGCTGTTGTCTCCCTGTCAGCGGGACGGTTCCACATCCTCCTAGAAGAAGCAGGATGGCAGCAGAAAGAATTCCAAGTTTTTTCATAGCAGTGAGTTTTTGTTCCAAAGGTAAAAATAGGTTATTTTTTTATATGTTGTGTTGCTGCCGTTGATTTTCTTTTCTGAAAATGTATATGAGAAGGTCGGAATGAGTCTATATAAAAAGACCCATGCAGGATTTCTTGACAAGATTTCCTGCATGGGTCTGACAAGTAAACTGAAGCAGAATCACTTGCTGTATTTCTGGATCAGGCCATCAGCTACGGTATCTCCAAGTTCTTTGGCTTTCTGAAGATTTGCCAGGCCTTCTTTCTTTTTATTCTGTTGGATCTGGCAATATCCCAACATCCGGTAAGCGGCAGCATTTTGGCTATCCATTGAAATGGCTTGCTGCAAGGCTTGAATAGCCTTGTCTATTTGGTTTACACGCATGTGTACACCTCCTTTTTCGATTTGGTATTCCACGTTTTTAGGATCTAGTTCAATGGCTTTGTCAATGTCATTGATAGCTTGCAGGTACATACGTCCTTGTATTTCCGATTGTTCACGGATGTAATAAAATTCGGCGTTGACTTGTCCCAGCATCGCATCATAGAATTCGTTGAAATCGGTTACGGCTTCACGATGTTTTCCCGCAGCGGCCTTGAAACGTCCTCGTTCGAAAAGATAAGCAGCTGCCTCTTCGCCATACGGTTTGTTGTATTTGGCGACGGCACTGTCCATCAGTGCGATAATCTCATCGTATTTAGGCTCCGGTTGTAATTCTTTTGATTTGGCCGCAGCGTAGTAGCTGGCAGCCGATCCGGCCGGCGTCTGGCAGAGTGCTTCATAGCTGGCTGCTGCTTCTGCATATTTCTGTTGAGCGAAATATATGTCTCCTTGTACCTGATAATAAAGTCCCTGTTTGTCTACCTCCAATGCCTGGTTTATTTCATTCAGCGCTTTGTCAAGGTTCCAGTCGGCATATCCTTGTTTGTCGCCCAGGCCAATGCTGTAGTTGTATAGAAGTTTTGCAAAGTTATAATGGGCTTCTTCCTTTTTTTCGGATACTTTGAACATTTGCTTGATATCCTCTTCGGCTAAGGCAGCTTTTGAAAGATCACCGGTATTCAGATAGAATGTTGCCCGGCGCAGGTAACCTTCCGCGTTGTTGGGATATTGGCTGATGAAATCGTTTAATAAAGTCAGGTATTCTTCCGGCGTTTTCTGTGACGACGACATATAAAGATAAACCAAAGCCTGTGATTCGTCGGTAGGAAGTCCTTTTTTGATACCAATGTTGTTTAGCGCATAGTCGCTTCCTGAAAGCGCATTGATACTGAGGTTCATGGCGTATCCGATACCGATGGCAAAACTTTCTTTACTTTCTGCATCTGCATTTTTCTGGATCAGTCCGATGACTTCGCCGTTGGCATTCATGATGGGGCAGCTTACTGTCTTATCCGTAGTCTGCATGTTTAACGTATAGTAGAAGGAATTGTCGATTGTGTCGATCTTGGCAATGGTTCCGTTTTGTCCTGTTGCCGCTTTTTGAGTGGAATAGGGAAGCAGATAGACTGTTTCACCTACTTTGGCGGCTTGCGATGCCGGCTGTAGAGCTTCGGATTTTTTATCGGTTGCTGTCTGGAATTTGATAACATCGTAGATACCGTTTGCTCCCAGAATGGAGTTGACCGGGAGTTCTTTCCCGTCTGCTGTTACTACGACGGCATGGTCTGCTCCCTTGAAAAGCGTATAATCGGATACGGCTGTTCCATCGGTTCCGACATAGAATCCGTTTCCTGTATTCAGAATCTGATTGTCCTTGGTATAAGTGATGACTGAAAATACGGATTTTTTGGCTTTGTTGGCCCATTTGGGCAATTCCTGGGCATTTATGCCCTGGTAAAGTAATCCGCAGGTGAGCAATATGAGTATTCGTTTCATGGTTTGGTTATTTTTCGTTGGTAAATCCGCGTTGTTTTACAGCCTCATAAATCAGAATGCCGGCTGCTACCGATACGTTTAGTGATTCAATCGTTCCGAATAACGGAATTTTGATCCATTCGTCGCAGAGAGCCAGGTGCTCGTACGGTACACCGGTATCTTCAGCTCCCATAATGATACAGGTAGGTCCCTGGTAGTCGGCCTTGGTATAATCGTAATCTCCTTTTTCGGTCGCTGCTACAATCTTGAAGCCGCTGTCTTTCAAAAAGCGGATGGTTTGAGTAATGTTGTTTTCCCTGCATACAGGAAGGGTATGCAAGGCTCCGGCTGAAGTCTTGATAGCGTCGGCATTGACACTGACGCTGTTTTTAGCGGGGAGAATGATTGCGTCTACTCCGGCGCATTCGCATGTACGGGCGATGGCTCCGAAGTTGCGGACATCGGTAAGTCCGTCAAGTAGAATCAGCAGCGGATTCTTTCCTTGTTCGAACAGAAACGGAACAATGTCTTCGGTGTGCTGATAAGTAATGGGAGAGATGAAAGCCACTACTCCCTGATGATTCTTGCGGGTAATGCGGTTGATGCGTTCTACCGGTACTCGTTGCACTGGAATAAATGTATCTTTTAAGGCAGCAAACAGTTCTTTTGACAGATCACTTTGGATGTCTTTCTTGATCAGTACCTTATCTATCTCTTTACCGGCCTGTATGGCTTCGATGACGGCTCTGACGCCGAATATCATTTCATTTTTTTCAAGCATAATGTTAATTGTTCGTTTATTAAGATTGAGTTGAGCCCAACAATGCGCGGGCATTATTCAGGGCAGCTTCGGTCAGGGTGGCACCACTCAGCATATTGGCTATTTCCTGTACACGTTCTTCGTCAGAAAGCCGGCGGATATGGCTGTTGGTGCCCGTTTCCGTATCTTCCTTATAGACTTTATAGTGGGCGATGCCTCTTGCGGCTATCTGTGGAAGATGAGTGATACTGATTACCTGCCGGTTCTGCCGTCCCATATCCTGCATGATTAAGGCCATTCTTTCGGCGATGGAGCCAGAAACACCTGTGTCGATTTCATCAAAGATAATGGTAGGCAGTTTTACGGCTCCCGCAATCATGGCTTTCAGGGAAAGCATGACCCGGGCAATTTCACCTCCGGAGGCTATTGAAGCTACATTTTGTAACGTACCGTTCTTGTTGGCCGAGAAAAGAAAGGTAACGCTGTCCATGCCTTTGGCGTCGGGTTCCTTGCGTGAAGTCAACTCTACGGCAAACCGGACATTAGGCATACCCAATGGTATCAGCAGGGATTCCATTTGAGTCTCAATGTAGCGTGCGCTCTGTGTACGGAGTCGGGTTAAAATATCGGCTTTTTGCAGAACTTCTTCATACAGTTCTGCCTGCTTGTGCTTGAGTGAGGCTATACGTTCATCAAAAGATGTGATGGCGTTTAGCCGTTCGCGGTAGTCTGTGGTGAGGGTTATCAGTTCTTCTACCGTTTTAACGTGATGCTTTTGCTGTAACGTATATATAAGATTCAAGCGTTCGTTGACAAAATCCAGTCTCGTCGGATTAAATTCTATTTCTTCCTGGCTTCCGGAGATTTCCCGGGCAAGATCCTTCAGTTCGATGTAACAGCTGTCCAGTCGTTCCAACCATTCCTGTGCGGGCGGATATACGCGTGAAACATTCTGTAAGGTCTGCATACATTCTTTTGTCAGAGCCAGGGAGCCATTTTCGTCACCATCCATCAGTTGTGCCGCTTTGTAGAGTCCGGCTTTGATGTCTTCGGCATGGCTTAATGTTTCTGCTTCCTGTTCCAGTGAAAGCTGTTCTCCTTCCTGCAGGTTGGCTTCTTCCAGTTGCTCCAGTTGAAAACGGATATAGTCTTCATCTTGTCTGCTTTTTTCGGCTTGTACGACAAAGTCCTCCAGGTCACGGCATACTTGTTTGTATGCGCGGTAGCTTTTCTGATAGTCGGCCAGTTGTTTGTCATCCTGTGCCAGAATGTCCAGAATATTCAGTTGGAATCCTTCCTTGTTGAGTAGCAAATTCTGATGTTGGCTGTGTACATCTATGAGTTTTTCTCCCAGAACTTTCATCTGTGTCAGCGAAGCAGGAGTATCGTTGATGAAGGCACGGCTTTTTCCATTGGCTGAGACCTCCCGCCGGATGATGCATTCTTCGGGATCGTATTCAATGTCATTTTCGGCAAAGAAGTCCTGCAGACCATAGGTCGCTATGCGGAATTTAGCCTCTACGACACATTTGGAAGCGCCTTTTTTAATTGCTTTTACGTCGGCACGTTGTCCCAACAGCAATCCGATTGCTCCTAGAATGATGGATTTTCCGGCTCCAGTTTCTCCTGTGATAACTGAGAATCCTGGAATGAAATCAATGTCCAGTTTATCGATCAGCGCATAATTCTGTATATAGATGGACTGTAGCATAACATAATTTTTTTGATGAATCTTTATCTGAACAGGGAAGCTAACCGGTCGACAATGTCAGAGGCCACTTCCTTTTTCTCTTTCAAAGGGTAGGAAGTTATATCCTGACGGTCGATGATTGTTATTTTATTGGTGTCGCACCGGAATCCGGCTCCTTTATCATTCAATGAATTGAGTACAATGAAATCAAAATTTTTCCGGTTCAGCTTGTCTTGGGCATGGTTTACTTCGTCTGTCGTTTCCAGGGCAAATCCAATCAGTTTCTGATGCGGCTGTTTCTGTTTTCCTAAGGCTGCGGCAATGTCGTGAGTCGGCTTTAACTGCAAGATCAGGTCGTCCTTTTCGCGCTTGATCTTTTCACCGGAGACGGTTGCGGGTGTAAAATCGGCCACGGCCGCACAGAGAATGCCTGCATCAGTTTCCGGGAAAATCTGATTGGCGGCTTCGTACATTTGTGATGCACTCTCTACATCGATGCGATGGATGTTGGGATGAGTGACCTGCAGATTGACCGGACCACTTACTAAAGTTACTTTAGCTCCCCGTTCGGCGCATACTTCTGCAAGTGCGTATCCCATTTTCCCGGATGAATAATTTCCGATAAAACGTACGGGATCAATTTTCTCGTAAGTTGGGCCTGCCGTGATAAGGATCTTCTTTCCGTTCAGATCTTGGCTTTTTGCAAAGAATGCTTCCAGTTGCCCGATGATTTTCTCTGGCTCTTCCATACGGCCTTTTCCTATCAGATGACTGGCCAGTTCTCCCGATGCCGGCTCAATGATATGGTTTCCGTAAGATCGCAGGATCTGGAGATTATGCTGGGTGGCCGGATGGGCAAACATATCCAAATCCATGGCTGGAGCAATAAATACCGGTGCTTTCATCGACAGGTATGTAGTAATCAGCATATTATCGGCAATCCCGTGCGCCATTTTTCCGATGGTGGAAGCTGTGGCAGGGGCAATCAGCATGGCGTCTGCCCATAAGCCGAGATCCACGTGGCTATGCCATGTACCGTCCCGTTGGGCAAAGAATTCACTGATAACCGGTTTGCTTGTTAACGCAGACAGTGTGACAGGAGTGATGAATTCCTTTCCCGCGGGTGTGATGATAATTTGCACTTCTGCTCCTTTTTTGATAAGGCCTCTGGTCAGTACGGCGGCTTTATAGGCAGCTATGCTGCCCGTTATTCCCAATACTATTTTCTTTCCTTTTATCATAGTTTATTTTACCAGACTGCTTTCACGTAACCTGATTTTTGTCAGGACATTCTTTGTATTTAGGGTGAAGTCACCGTTCAGTATCCATCCGTAATAGCCCGGATCACGCTGGAGAACTTCAGATACCGGCATTCCTTTGTATTTGCCGAAGTTGAATACTTCTACTCCTTTGTCATCGTAGATGATACGGCCGGCAAAATCTACATTTTTCGTATAGCTCGAATATTCGCTGAGGAAATTGACATCGTTTTCAAGAACCTCCGGATAATGGTCCAGCTGTGCTTTAAGTACCTCGTAAGTGGCACGCGTATCGGCTTCTGCCGTATGGGCGTCTTCCAGATTCTTTCCGCAGTAGAATTTATAGGCAGCCGACAGTGTCCGTTGTTCCAGCTTATGATAAATGACTTGTACGTCAATGAATTTCCGTTTGGTAAGATCGATGTCAATACCTGCCCGTAGGAATTCTTCCACCAGGACGGGAACGTCAAACCGGTTGGAATTAAATCCGGCTATATCGGCACCTTCCAGGTCTTTGGCAATATCCTTGGCCACTTCTTTGAAGCTGGGGCAGTCTGCCACATCTTCATCGTGAATGCCATGAATGGCCGTTGAAGCTTCTGGAATATGCATACCCGGATTGATACGCATGGTTTTACTTTCTTCGTTACCATTGGGATAAACCTTCAGGTAACAGATTTCTACGATACGGTCTGTATTGACGTTGGTCCCTGTTGTTTCCAGATCAAAAAATACCAGCGGATTTTTTAAATTGAGTTTCATGTTCTTTACTGAATTAATCGTTTAGCATCATCGGCATGAGCAGCATTAGCAGGTCTTCGTTTTCTTCCTGTTGTTCCGGAACAATGACTCCGGCACGTGATGGGTCGGCCAGCTCAATGATTACTTCCTGGGCTGCAATGTTATTTAAAATGTCAATCAGGAAGGAAGATTTAAATCCAATGCTCATGGCGTTTCCGTCGTATTGACAAACCAAGGTCTCTTCTGCTGAAGTTGAGAAGTCAATGTCCTGTGCGGATATTTTCATCAGGTTTTCAGACAGACTTAATTTGATCAGGCTGCTCGCCTGTGAAGAAAAGACAGATACACGGCGTAATGCGCTGATGAAGCTGTTACGGTCAACAATTGCTTTATGAGGATTGTTTGAAGGAATAACCGAATTGTAATTGGGATAGCGACCTTCGATAAGACGGCATATCATGCGATAATTTTCCATGGTAAACATCGCATTTTTGTCGTCGAATCCAATCTGTACGTCTCCTTGTTCCTTAGGAAGAATGCTTTTAAGCAGATTGGCCGGTTTTTTGGGAAGGATAAAAGCTGCTTTTTCTTCTCCCTTAGCCATAAAAGTTTTGTTGCGTACCAGTTTGTGCCCGTCAGAAGCGACAAGTGTAATGTCTTCTGTCGTTATGTCAAAATAAATACCGTTCATAACGGGGCGGAGTTCATCGTCGGCGGTCGCAAAAATACAGCGGTTTACTCCTGCCAGTAATATATCGGCACCCATGGTCACCTGTACAGCGTTGTCGCCCAGTGATTGAGACTGCGGATATTCGTCGGCGTTTTGACCCATCATGCTGTATTTACCGTTCAAATACTCAACTGTAATTTCCAGATTGTCCATGTTGATCTGGAAATTCAGCGGTTGCTCAGGTATTTCTTTCAGGGCTTCCAATAGTGTTTTGGAAGAGACTGCGAAACAACCTTCTCCTTCATAATCACTGACTTCGACGGAGGTTGAAAGCGTTGTTTCGTTATCGGAAGCTGTCATGGATAAGGTCCCGTCCCGCATCTCTATCAGGAAACAATCTAAAATGGTCAATGAGTTTTTAGAATTGATGACACGACTGATGGCCTGCAAGTGGCTGAATAACGATGTACTTGAAACTATAAACTTCATGGTTTTGTATATTAAAATTTTTTATTCTTGGTCTGTAAAAAGCAAACTCCGGCCTCTGTAAATAGGCTCTATTTAACTGCCAAAGTTACGAAAAGATTATGGATGGTCTGCAAAAAAAGAATGAAAAATTAGTTTACTTCTTTAGAAAGCCGTAAATTCGTGACCAAATTAAAAAATAGCTTATGGAATTATCAGGTAGAGTTATTGCCGTTCTTGAGCCTCGGGGCGGGGTTTCCAGAAACGGTAACGAATGGAAAGTACAAGAGTATGTTATCGAAACGCACGATCAGTATCCACGCAGAATGTGTTTCGATGTATTTGGGGCAGATAAAATACAGCAGTTCAATATTCAGATGGGAGAAGAATTGACAGTCTCTTTCGATATTGATGCGCGTGAGTGGCAGGGACGCTGGTTCAACAGTATTCGTGCATGGCGTGTAGAGCGGGTTAATCAGAATGCCCAGGCAGGGGTTCCTCCGGTTGAGGCTCCGTTCCCGCCGGTAAACGCGGCTCCGGCTCCTGATTTTACCGCTGGAAACGAGCAGGACGATCTGCCTTTCTAAGAATGAAGGAATTTATGGAAGACGCTTCGTGAAAAAATCACGAGGCGTTTTTTTATGTTCGTCCGGCGCGGACACATTCAGTCTTGACGTACACTGATGGTGGGAAACAACCGGTTGTTTTTTACGTTTCCGGTAGCAGGAACGTATATTCTTCGTAGCGGGAACATACGTCCTTGGGTTGAGAAATGTAAGTCCTTGCAATCGGGGACATAAATTCTGTGGAAATATTTTCGACATGATTCCGGTAGGAAAGCCAATCGGAAGCACGGCTTGTCGGAAAGCTGAAGAAAGGAAGCTGATAAATGGTAGCTTTTATCAGCTGGAGCCCGTTTTATGCGTCAGTCTCGGTCAATGCCCCGTTTGTGTCATTGTAGATAAAGAACCGCTGTATGTGGAACCGTGTGGTGATGGGAGAGGCTGGAAAACAAAAGTAGGAAGAAAACCACTTCGTCTTCTTCCTACTCGATGGAATTTATTTGATAATGTTATGAATTCATGCTCATCAGGAATTCTTCGTTGTTTTTGGTTTTTTCCAGACGTTGCTTGACATCGGTCATGGCTTCTACCGGATTCATGTCGGACAGGTAATTCCGTAATACCCACATACGATCCAGAGTCGTCTTGTCCAGCAGCAGATCGTCGCGTCGGGTGCTGGATGCCACGATGTTGACAGCCGGGAAAATACGCTTGTTGCTGAGGTTGCGGTCCAGCTGAAGTTCCATATTACCCGTTCCTTTGAATTCTTCGAAGATGACTTCGTCCATTTTAGAACCTGTGTCAATCAGGGCTGTAGCGATGATGGTCAGTGAGCCTCCGCCTTCAATGTTACGGGCAGCACCAAAGAAACGTTTGGGCTTGTGAAGCGCGTTGGCATCTACACCACCGGACAGGACTTTACCCGATGCGGGAGATACTGTGTTGTAGGCTCGTGCCAGGCGTGTGATGGAATCCAGGAAGATAACCACATCGTGTCCGCATTCTACCATGCGTTTTGCTTTTTCCAGAACGATACCGGCTATTTTTACGTGGCGTTCCGCGGGTTCATCGAATGTGGAAGCGATGACTTCGGCATTGACACTGCGGGCCATGTCGGTAACTTCTTCCGGACGTTCGTCGATGAGCAGCATGATCATATAGACTTCCGGATGGTTGGCCGCAATGGCATTGGCGATGTCTTTCATTAAAATGGTCTTACCTGTTTTCGGTTGTGCCACGATCAAAGCTCGTTGCCCTTTTCCGATGGGCGCAAACAGATCGACTACACGGGCCGAAAGATTGTCATTGAAACCTTTGCACAGCTGGAATTTTTCTTCCGGGAAAAGTGGAGTCAGGTGATCAAAAGGAATGCGGTCGCGTACCACTGCCGGATCGAGTCCGTTTATCTTGAATACTTTTACAAGCGGGAAATATTTTTCACCTTCTTTGGGAGGGCGGATGGTACCTTCTACCACATCACCGGTTTTTAGTCCGAATAATTTAATTTGAGATTGTGATACATAAATATCATCCGGTGAAGACAGGTAATTGTAATCGGATGAGCGCAAGAAACCGTATCCGTCTGGCATGATTTCCAAAACCCCTGTACCTTTGAGAATATCATCAAATTCGTATGGCTTTTCTACAGGTTTTGCAGGTTCTGCTTCAATAACCGGAGCCTGTGCCTGAACGTTTTGGGACTGATTGCCGGAAGCCTGTGCCGCTACATACGGCTGCTGGTTGTTCTGAGCCTGCTTGTTACGGTTGTTATTGTTCTGGCGTTGCTGACGTTGCTGATACTTGTTGTTTTTGTTTTCTTTATTAGGCATTTGAGCAGGTACCTCTTTCTTGGTTGCCTCAAATTTTCCCAGCAGTTCAGATGGAATTTCAAATTTTTCAGAAGGAAGGTCTTCGATAGGAATAAAGTCGCCACTGTTGGAAAGATCGAGTGGAGGAAGTTCCATGTCATCGTCGATGGGGACGGGAACGGGTTTTGCGGCTTTGGCTTCTGTATTTTTTTCTTCTTTTTCCTCATTTGCCATTTTTTCGAGCGTCGCCTTGTTCTTGGATCCCGGCTTGCGGCCCCGTTTGGCTTTCGGCTTTTCTTCTGTGGAAGCTGTTTCGCTTGTGTTGTTTGTTACGGTTGCTTCGGCAGATGCATCAGTTGGCTGTACAGTTTCCAATAAACTTGCTTCGTCTTTGAACAAGGGAGCCGGTGCGGGCAATGCCGGAGTGTTTGCTTCTAATTTTTGTGCTTTGTCTTTAGTCGCTGTGTAGACTTTATCCCCTTCTTTTTTAACGCTGATGCGTGAACGTTTCCGAGGTTCCTTACGGCTTTCGTCGGATTTAGCTGCTGTTTTTCTGGTAGCGCCCACAATGGCCTGTTCATCCAGAATGCGGTAAACTAATTCTTCCTTTCGGAGAGAATCGATTTTTGTCAGACCCAACTCTTTGGCTATCTGTTGCAATTCAGATAAATCCTTGTCATTTAGTTGAATGATGTTATACATAAGTATAATAATTGTTGTAAAAGATTAGGTAATTTATTGAGGCACGGCAAACCACGTACACGAACATGCAAGGACAATGCCTGTCTCCGTCAATAATTACAATATTTAATGATTGTTTTTTATTTTGATTTAAATCTGGAGTCGCGTCACGGAAGTATATCACTTTTCCGTTTTGCTTTTTTGTGAGTACAAATATAGCGTTTTTTGAAATACTAATGTATATTCGGCTACTTTTTTTTCATATTTCTGTTTTTGTTTGAAAGAAATATGCTAATTTAGCCGTGAAAATGAATTTAATCAAGAAGATGATAAACATGAAAAAAGTAATTTTTACAGAAAAGGCTCCTGCTGCTATCGGACCGTACAGTCAGGCGATTGAAGTGAATGGAATGGTATTTCTTTCTGGTCAGATTCCTGTGAATCCGGCTACAGGTGAAGTTGTGGAAGGAGGAATCAAGGAACAGACAACTCAGGTTTTTGAAAATATAAAGAATGTATTGGCTGCTGCGGGACTTACTACGGCCAATGTTGTGAAAACAACTGTTTTTCTGGCAGATATGAACTTGTTTGCTGAGATGAACGCGGTGTATGCCGATTATTTCGAAGGAGATTTCCCGGCTCGTTCGGCTGTTGCAGTAAAAGCATTGCCTAAAGGAGTACTTGTGGAAATAGAAAGCATTGCCATCCGGTAAGAAGCGTAAGAATACAATATAAGGAAGTTGAAAACAGGGAAATATGCCGCCAGATTGGTATGAATCTCTGTTTTCAACTTTTTGTTTATTATAAACTTGTTAAAGATGAAACTGAAATCGAATGTGTTGTTGGCTGTCCTTCGTGGAAAAATTGTATGGGCTGTATTGATACTGGTTCTCGTTTTGTGTCTGGGTGCCTATATTATATATAGGTATGAACCTTTTGCATCCCGAATTGAGATTTCCAATGAGCTGGGTGGAAATATTTTCCCGGTTACGATTCTTTCAACAGCTACGACAGATGCCAATATTGTGGTTCCTGCAGACAGTACCTATCTGGGGAATCCTAAATCCTGTATAGCCATCAAGGTCCGTAACCGGACAGCAAACAGTAAGTTACAGATAGAAGTAGAGGAAACTCCTTTTTTTGCCCGCTCTGTTTCCGAATTCATTCTTCCTGAATCAGGAAAGGATTATCTGGTATTTCCTGATATTGTCTGGAATTACCAGGCCTTGCTGGATAATATCCAGCCCATGCCGGTTACGGTATCGGTAAAGGCTACGCTGAATAAGCGTGAGCTGGGAGGGAGCGTACATACTTTTTCTGTTCGGAGTATCAATGAATGTCTGTTGGGATACATAGACAGTCGCATGAAATTTCATGATACGGGCCAGTTTTTTGCGGCATACGTAAACGAGGATAATCCAAAGATTGATCAGATTCTGCGTGAGGCGCTCGATTCACGTATTGTCAATCGTTTCTGGGGGTATCAGAGTAAAGACTCCAAAGTAGTGGACAAGCAGGTATACGCCATCTGGTATGTGCTTCAGAAACGGCGGTTCCGTTACAGCTCGATTTCTAACAGCAGCTTGTCTTCGAATGTCGTATTTACGCAGCGGGTGCGTACGTTTGACGATGCGCTGGAGTCTGCACAGATAAATTGTGTAGATGGGAGTGTCCTGTTTGCTTCTTTGTTGAAGGCTATCAACATTAATCCTATTTTAGTGCGCATTCCTGGGCACATGTTTGTGGGTTATTATACGGACCGTTCGCATACGAATATCCATTTTCTGGAGACTTCGATGATTGGAGATGTCAATCTGGATGATTTCTTTCCGGAAGAAAAGCTGGATTCTACAATCGTAGGATTGTCGCAGGAAAAAATATCGCAGATAACGTTTGAAAAGTCGAAAGAGTATGCTACTCGCATGTACAACGAAAACGAAAAGTTGATTCATTCCGGAAAGGTAAATTACATGTTCCTTGAAATCGATAAAGTGACAAGAGCCTATATACAGCCTATCGGAAAATAAATGATTTTCCCCTGTAGATGAAAGCCGGGGCGGTGTGTCATCGGCTGATAGTTTGTGGAAAAGATAAAAACCGCTATCTTTGTAACAAATGTGTGCAGAATGGAAGTTGGATATTATGACGGCAGAAGGATGTGTATGCCGTAACGGCTCCATGGCATGCGGCGAGAATGTGGTTTTTTGAATAATCAAATAATAATTGTAATAGTATGATGAAATATATATCACCGGGTTCATGGTTTTCATTGGAATACCCTTCAGACTGGCGTGAATTTGAAGATACAGAAGATAGTTTTCTGTTTTATAATCCCGATAAATGGTGTGGTAATTTCCGTATCTCGGCATTTCTGGGCGAGAATAACTCATACGCAAAGGAGTGCATAGATTATGAATTGAGTCATACGCCGGGTACTCGCAGACAAAAGGTCGGCAACTGGGAGTGTGCTTATTCTACCGAGAATTTTCAGGAGAATGGAGTGTGGTATACATCTCATCTGTGGGTGACCGGTAAGGATTCGGTATCGGTAGAATGTTCGTTTACGGTTGCGAAGGGAGAAAGCATAAAGCCGGCCGAAGCGATCATTGCGTCTTTGTGGGTAAGAGGCAAGGATGATAAACCCTTGCATGAGGTCATACCGGTGCGTGTATTGGAAATAGATGTTATCAACGAGTCTTTTGACTGGGCCGTTTCAACCATCAAAAAGCAGCTTACCAAAGATTTTACATCTTCAGAAGCGGACATACAGAATATTCAGAAAGTAATAGACAGCGGTAAATTCAATAAAAGCCAGCGTCAGGCCTGGGAATCTTTTGGTATAACTTTTGGTACGATTCTGGTCAATGAGATGGATGGTATGGACTGGGTGACCGTGATTGATGGCCAGAAAGAGTTTCCGGCTTTACGTTTCGCGGATACAGATTTGATGGTTTATCCGTTAAGCCTGATTTGGAACAAGGTACGTAACGGAGAGACTTGTGATCTGAAGAAAGAATTTATCCGTATCAAAGGTGAGGTAGAGGCTCTGTTGTAATGTATAAAACGTAAGAGGAATGGTTTCTTATTTGCAAGTAGAAAATTTGACGAAGTCATTCGGCGACCTGGTCCTTTTTCATCAGATTTCTTTTGGCATTGCAGAAGGACAGCGGATTGGACTGATTGCCAAGAATGGTTCTGGAAAAAGTACATTGCTGAATGTGCTGGTCGGAAAGGAAGGATACGACGAAGGAAATATTACGTACAAACGTGATTTACGGGTGGGCTACCTGGAACAAAGTCCGTATTACCCGGAAGACCTGACGGTTCTGGAAGCTTGTTTCTATCATGGAAATTCTACCGTTCAGGTGATCAAGGAGTACGAAAAGTGTATGGAGACTCCTGGAAATCCACGCTTGGGAGAATTGTTGGAACAGATGGAACATGAAAAAGCCTGGGATTACGAACGCCGGGCCAAGCAGATTCTGTCTCAGCTTAAGATCCGGAACTTCGATCAGCCTGTCAGACAACTTTCGGGTGGACAATTGAAGCGTGTGGCACTGGCCAATGTACTGATTGTTGAACCGGATCTGCTGATTCTGGATGAGCCGACCAATCACCTGGATCTGGAAATGACCGAATGGTTGGAGGAGTATCTCAAGCGCGGTAGCTTGAGCCTGCTTATGGTAACGCACGACCGTTATTTTCTGGACCGGGTTTGTTCGGAAATTATCGAGATCGATAACAAACAATTGTATTCTTATAAAGGAAATTACAGCTATTATCTTGAGAAACGGCAGGAGCGGATTGATGCGACCAATGCAGAAATAGCCCGTGCCAATAATCTGTACCGTACAGAGCTGGAATGGATGCGAAGAATGCCACAGGCACGTGGACATAAGGCCCGTTATCGGGAAGAAGCCTTTTATGATCTGGAGAAAGTCGCCAAACAGCGTTATTATGAGCAGCAGGTTAAACTGGATGTGAAAGCTTCCTACATCGGTTCAAAAATCTTTGAGGCGGAACATTTGTATAAGAGTTTCGGCGATCTGAAAATATTGAATGATTTCTCCTACATTTTTGCCAGGTACGAAAAGATGGGAATTGTCGGCAATAATGGTACCGGAAAATCTACTTTCATTAAAATCCTGATGGGAGAGGAAAAGCCTGACAGCGGAAAACTGGAAATCGGCGAGACGGTTCGTTTCGGGTATTATTCGCAAGAGGGACTGAAGTTTGATGAACAGATGAAAGTCATCGACGTCATTACAAACATTGCGGAGGTGATAGAGCTGGGAAACGGTAAGCGGATGACTGCTTCTCAATTTCTGCAATATTTCCTGTTTACACCGGAAACCCAGCACAGCTATGTATATAAGCTGAGTGGTGGCGAACGCCGTCGGTTGTATTTGTGTACTGTATTGATGCGTAACCCTAATTTCCTGGTGCTGGATGAGCCGACAAACGATCTTGATATTGTCACGCTTCAGGTATTGGAAGAATATCTTCAGAACTTTAAAGGATGCGTTATCGTGGTAAGCCATGACCGTTACTTTATGGATAAGGTCGTAGATCATCTGCTGGTATTTAAAGGTCAGGGAGATATTCAGGATTTCCCGGGTAACTATTCCGATTATCGCGACTGGAAATTGTCTAAACTTGAGGAAGAAAAGGAAAAGGCAAAACCTAAGGAAGAGAAGGTACAGCGGGTGCGCCAGAACAGCAAGCGGAAGATGACTTTTAAGGAAAAACAGGAATTCGAGGCTTTGGAAAAAGAAATAGCTGAACTGGAAGCGGAAAAAAAGACGATTGAGGAGGCTTTGTGCAGTGGAACGTTGGGTGTGGAGGAATTGACCGATAAGTCGAAGCGCTTGCCTGTGTTGGAAGAAGAGCTGGACGAAAAGACCATGCGCTGGCTGGAACTGAGTGAGATTGAAGGATAGATTGACGATTGAAACTTAAGTGACACAACTTTTGTTGTTTTGTGCAAAAAAAACAAGAAAAAGTTTTAAATCATAAGTCGGCGTATCGGAAAAAAATATACATTTGTGTAAGGCTGGCGAAATACATTGGTAGATTATGACGTCAGGCAAGGAGATTAATAATAGAAGTCTAACTAAAATGTATGAATTATGAACGCTCAAAGTATTGGTGAATGTGCAGGCGTTGTATGGCGATTGCTGTACGGCGATAAAAGGCGATGGGAATACAGAGAAGTAAAAAAAGCCACCGGGCTTTCAGACCGTGACTTGAATGCTGCAATAGGCTGGTTGGCCCGTGAAGGAAAGATTCAGTTTATTAATTTGCCGGACCGTGAAGATGCTTTATATATGGAATTGAATCTATACATCGGCTGATGCGTACAGATGGAATAAGGCGATACTTCCTTTCAGAGGTTGTGAAATGCAATACTGTGTTCACGCTCGGAAAGGAAGTATTGGCTTTATGACTAGGGGTTCTGCTGGAGTGACTGGTTGATTTGTTCGATGTAGTTGAGCAATTCCTCACGGCCTGTTTTTTTCTCTGCGGAGGTAACAAAGTAAGGAGGCAGTTCCTCCCATTGTTCTTGAAGTATGTTCAGGTAATGTTGTACGTTCGACTTGGTTTTTCCTATTGTCTGTTTATCGGCTTTTGTAAAAACGATGGCGAAAGGAATTCCGTTTTCTCCTAGCCATTCTATAAATTCCAGGTCTATTTTTTGCGGTTCATGTCTGCTGTCTACCAGTACAAAAAGACAAGTCATGGCTTCTCTTTCCAGTACATAATATTCTATCAGTTTCTGGATTTTCTCCATCATTTTTTTCCCCCGTTGGGCATATCCGTATCCGGGAAGATCTACCAGGTACCATTGCTTATTGATCAGATAATGGTTTATGAGCAAGGTTTTACCGGGAGTCGATGAGGTCATAGCCAGTTTGGGCTGTTTGGTCAGCATGTTGATGAGGCTGGATTTCCCTACATTGGAACGGCCGATGAAGGCATATTCAGGCAGGTTTGTTTTGGGGCACATATCTGCGCGTGAATTACTGATGACGAATTCTGCACTGGTTATTTCCATGGTTTTATTTTTTAGATATTTAGATGCTTGTTTATTGCGGCAAAGGTACGAATAATTGTTGGTTACTTTGTCTGTGGCATTGGAAACTTTTTCATACTGAGTACAGTCAGCCCGATGAAAGTAAGTAATCCGTTGAGCATCAACATTTCGTAGCCAAACTGATAACCTGTGGTCTGAAATACGATCTTGTCCGTCAGGTAGCATACAATTGGCGATGCAATGGCGATGTAAGGTACTTTTGTGTCTCTGGGCTTCATTTTTGTGAATAGCCCGAAACAGAATAATCCCAGCAAGGGCCCGTATGTATAGGAGGCCAGTATGTAAATGGTATCTATCACGCTGGGGCTTCCTATTGCTTCAAAGGCCAGAATGCAAAGTATGAAAACGGTTGAGATAAATAAATGTGCCCCTTTGCGTATACGCTGGGCCTGATTCTCGGGATATTTTTCGATGTTCAGCAGGTCAATGCAGAAACTGGTTGTTAATGCCGCCAGTGCAGAATCGGCGCTTGAAAAGGCTGCCGCAATGATTCCTACCGTAAACAGAACCAATACAGTATAACCTAAATATCCTCCTGCGGCGAAAGTAGGCAGCAGATCATCTCCTTTGGCAGGTAATTCGATATGTAAGTGTGAGGCGGCGAGTGTAAGCAAGATACCCAGACAGAGAAACAGGTAATTGACCGGCACGAACGACAGGCCGTAGCAATACATGTTTTTTTGTGCTTCCTTCAAATTACGGCACGACAGATTCTTCTGCATCATGTCCTGGTCCAGACCGGTCATGACAATGGTAATAAAGATTCCACTAAAGAATTGCTTGAAAAAATTTTGTTTGGACTGCCAGTCATCGAACACAAAGATGCGGCTATGGCTGTTTTCCTGAATGGCTTTCCATATCCCTTTAAAATCGGAACCAACGAAAGAGGCTGTCTGATAAAGTATGAGTCCCAATGCCAGCAGCAGGCAGAAAGTTTGCAGACTGTCTGTCCAGACAATGCTGCGGATTCCGCTTTTGCGGGTATACAGCCAGATGAGAACTACCGTGCCGATGGCAGTTACGGCAAATGGGATGTGATAGGCATCGAATACGAAATGTTGCAGGATGATACATACCAGGTAGAGTCTGGCAGCGGCTCCCAGTGTTTTGGACAAGAGAAAAAATGAAGCTCCTGTCTTGTAAGAGTGTTGCCCGAACCGTTTTCCCAGATATGTGTAGATGGAAGTCAGGTTTAACCGGTAGTATAGGGGGAGCAGAATGTGGGCGATAATCAGGTAGCCGAAGAAGAAGCCCATACACGTCTGCATGTAGGTCATATCAATAGTCTGTACCATGCCTGGTACCGAGACGAAGGTTACTCCGGATAGAGAGGCACCTATCATGCCAAATGAAACGATGTACCAGGGTGACTGTCGGTTTCCCCGGAAAAAAGCATCGTTGTCTGCATGGCGTTTTCCTGCCAGTCCGGAAACAGCTAGTAGCAAGGCGAAATAAAGTGCTACGGTGAGCAGTATAAAAAATCCATTCATTGGTAAATCTCTTTAATCTCTGTTCTCAAGCACAAATATAAGCAGAGTTTTTTGTACTTTTGCACATCAGAAACAGTAAAGAGATAAGAATGAACCAACAATATCCTTCAGTCCTGCTGGAAAAAGCAGTAGGAGAGTTTGCCAAGCTACCCGGAATCGGACGAAAAACAGCCATGCGTCTGGTACTTCACCTCTTGCGGCAAGATACACAGTCGGTAGAGTCTTTTGGTAACGCTATGATTACATTAAAGCACGAAGTGAAATATTGTAAGGTGTGTCATAACATTTCCGATACGGATGTCTGCCGGATTTGTTCCGATAGCTCCCGTGATGCATCTGTAATTTGTGTAGTCGAAAATATTCGTGATGTGATGGCGGTAGAGAATACGCAGCAGTACAGGGGATTGTATCATGTGCTGGGTGGGGTCATTTCTCCGATGGACGGTATCGGTCCGTCTGACCTGCAGATAGACAGTCTGGTAGATCGTGTCAAGGCCGGTGGAATCAAGGAAGTAATTCTCGCTCTGAGCTCTACCATGGAGGGTGATACCACCAATTTCTATATCTTTCGTAAGTTAAGTCCGTTCGATGTGAAACTGACTGTAATAGCCCGGGGGATTTCTATCGGTGACGAACTGGAATATACGGATGAAGTGACTCTGGGACGTTCTATCGTAAATCGGGTTGTTTTTACCGGTACCATGTAATGTATTTATAGACCATCATGATGGAAAAAAAGATCAGTCGTTTGTTGAATTGTTTGAAACTGGAATATTGTGTATTCTGGTTTTTATGTGTATTGCTTGTTGCTTTGTATGAGACAGACTTGCTGCCACAAGGTGTATGGGTTGGAGATTTCCGTATGGAATATGTGTTTAAGGTGATTGCTGTATTGATGACAGTTGTTCTGATACCGTTGTCTCTTCGGGTATTTAAGTCATCGTTGGTACGTTATGTCCGTCTGTTATCCATGGAAGAGGCTTTGAAAAGTTATCGCCGCTGGAGTGAAATACGTCTGGCTATGCTGCTGGCGCCGGCATTGTTTGATATTTCAGTTTATTATTGGATTTTGGATACTACAACTCTTCTATGCGGTTGTATGGTACTGATAGCTTCTTTGTTTTGTGTACCGGGACGGGAACGTCTGCTGGCGGAGCTGGATTTGAATCGTTCTTCTGAAGCATGAATAATACACCATATCTTGAAGAGGTTTTTTTACGTGCTCCGGAACCGGAAGATCTGGACGTAATGTTTTCCATTGAGAATGATGCAGAGCTGTGGAAAGTAGGTACAGCTACGGGACCTTATTCGCGTTATCAGTTGAGACGTTACATTGCAGAAAGTCAGAACGATCTCTTTCTCGACAGACAGTTGCGTCTGATGGTGGTTCATCCTGTTGATGGAGTGATTGCTATAGCCGATTTGTGTTCATTTGATCCTCGTCACAATCGTGCGGAAGTAGGAATTGTCGTTCGGTCAGACAAGCGTCATGCCGGAATCGGACGAAGGGCTTTGCAACTATTGGAAATTCATAGTTTTGGGTTATTGGGGATACATCAGCTTTATGCTTATATTGCCGCAGACAATCTGTTCTGTCAGTCAATTTTCCGGCATGAGGGATATATGGAAAGCGGTTGTTTCAAGCATTGGCTGCGTACGGCCGACGGCTATAAGGATGTATTTCTTTTTCAGAAAATAAGTTCGTCAGTTGAATGACGGATATTGCGGATATTTTGCCCATAATCGGTACGGATCTCCCAAATCACTCATACAATCCTCCCACATCTCGTTGATGGGTGTTGTAAGCAGTTGTGTGGGATTGGAAGGACTTATGATCCACGAATTATTGTTTATTTCGTCGATAAGTTGTCCTTCTCCCCATCCTGCATATCCGGCAAAGAAACGCATTTTCTCTTCTATCGGATTCCCTTCCAGAATGTATGTTTGAAGTGCTTCAAAATCTCCGTTCAGATACAGTCCGTTTTTTAGATCAAAAGCTCCTTCCAGGTCGGATAAGGTGTGTATGAAAAAAATAGTATTCCGGTCTACCGGTCCTCCTTTGTATACAGGGATGATGGGAGCTTCTGAAAGTTCGGGTATCAGTTGGTTCAGATAGAGGTGATAGCGGAATTTTTTATTCATGATGATTCCCATACTTTCTTCCTTGGCGTGAGTAACTGTAAGAATGACTGTACGTGCAAAATGATAATCAGATAGTAACGGAGAAGCCAATAGCAGACAGCCTGTATATGGTGTTTGTTTATTCGATTTAACTTGAAAGATATTTGTGTTCATAATGTTGTTTTTAAAATTGTCTTTAAAAGATATTCTAATATAGTGAAATAATCTTGTACATGCTGTATGGAAAGGTGAAAATGTTTTGTTTTATGCCCTGAATATTTTGTTTAGAAGCCAAAATGAAGAAAAAATAGATTTTTTTTGAAGAAAAGTTTGCAGGTCTCAGGAAAATGCCTACCTTTGCAACCGCAATCGAGAGAGAAAGCAATAGAAAACTTAATGGTGCGTTAGTTCAGTTGGTTAGAATACATGCCTGTCACGCATGGGGTCACGGGTTCGAGTCCCGTACGCACCGCCAGTTTACAAAGCAAAATTAGGAAAAGCTCTGATTCACAACAGAATCAGGGCTTTTTTCATGTATGCTCGGCATGAGTATTAACTAACGGGTGCAAGTCCCCAATGAGCCCTAATAGCGGGAATCATACAGCCAATAGCAAGGGTGTCCATCGCGAGTTGGAATCTGTACAACCCCCAAAACGATTTGTGATATTTTCTCAAAACGAAATGTGAGATTTTAACAGCTTACACATTTTTTAAGATTAACTTTTTTTAAGCTATAATTCTCGTGTTTATAATAATCTTGCGTACTAAATGAAATAAGATTTTTTTACTCAATTATTTTTTTTATAACTGGACTGAAAATATTACAGGAATTCTTTTTTATATATATTTTTTCTTCCTCTGTTAATTCGTATTTTTTATCACACGAATTGTTTATCATGTTATACATAGTTTTCTCACATATACCCAAAGCTGGATAAATGTATTTACGATGTATTTCGCGATTTGATAGCCCTGATTTTTCATATTTATCAAAAATTTTAGTAACGAATAATATTCTTAGCTTATAACTAATCCCTGCCGCTTTACACATGTTAAAATCATCCATTTTTTTGAATACAAATTAGTATATTATTTGATACTTACCTAATTAGTCAATACGGATTGAGGATTTACTATATTATTATTTTTTAGTGAAACGACCTCAAATCCGTATTGTTGTGGTTTATTCTTCTAATTCATTCTCAGAAATATTCCTAGATTGATAGGTGTCTGTTGCTTGCGTGGGTGACTCTGAAACGGTTCTTGTCTTTGGGCTTGCGCTTGCATTTGTTGATTCATCAACACTTATTATAGCACCAATCCCTTTATTTCTGATAGGCATTGCAATAAATCTTTTCTGAAATCCTACTATTGTACCACGTTCTTCGGGATCGTCAACTCTTGCAAACATATCAATTGTTCCATCAGCTTTCATTACTTCACTTTTTTGAAAAGCTACACTGACAATTGATCCATTTTTACTTTCAATGCTGAAATCTGCCTTTGTTAACGGAGCATCAGGTTCTGTTCTCGTGTATTTAGGCATGTACGGAAACTGAAAGGTGCCAAATCCTGCAAACTTAATTGGCTCTCCTTCTCTTATTTCTGTCAAATCTTTAAATAGCTGCAAATCTTCTAGCATTAAGTCCGTAACGTGTGTTGGATGTAATACTAAGTATCTCTCCTCTAGTGGAACTAGAGCGTTATCAAACTTTTCTTTTAAATTTAATATGTCTGCAAACCTGATTCTTTTTCTACCGTTTATAACTTCGCCTGAAGCTTCTACCAAAGGAGTGTCATCAGAATCATTCAAGGGAGCAAAAGCATGAATTGCTTTTTGTGCTGTGCTTGTTTGTAGTGTAGAACGGTGTTGTCTTATAACGCTTTCAAGTTTTCCGTAATTATATTCTGCTTCTTCTACATGTCTAACAACAGTGTTTTCAGTATCAAATACATCCAATGGAATTTGATTATCCTGGTCTTCACGTTCAACAATATTTATTGGATATGTATTGTTGTTAATCAAAACTTTAGGGTCTATTCCTGATGATGCGATATGCAATGTGTTTGCATCAACATCAGACGTAAAATCTGTAACTTTTGTTAGAAAGTTTCTTTCTGGATAAAAATTCTCTTTTAATTGACTTACCCAAATTTGCTTATTTAATGCCATAACAATTTTATTTTAAAGATTTTAATAACTTGTCAAATTCTTCAGGATTTTCTTTTAAATATTCAGGATTGTACTTCCTGTAATACATAAGTCTTTCACTTGGATTGGTTGGTATTTTTTCCTTCTCATATTTTGAATGTGTGTCATTTGCTAATTTTATAATATCGGAGGGTTTAACAATGGAAATAGAATTAATCAATTCAGAAATGACGTCTAGACCCATTTTTAAGCCGATTCTACGGTAAATTTCCTTCTGCTGTATGGTTTTTATTTTCCCCTCAGTGAAAGCTTGATTTATAGCCTGATTTATGGCTTTTTCGTTTTTTCTTTTTTCGCTAGTTATATAACTGGAAAATACGGTAGGACTAAGTCTTGCCATCGTTATAAAATTGTATCTATCCTCACTGCTTATTAATCCATTGGAAATAGCGTTCTCAACTTCATTCGTCGCTTTGTCTGGTAGATTTAATAAGTCTTGGATTATATTTATAATTTCCTCATCTGTCGCCTTTTTATCTAGTTGAAGCAAAGAAATTAATTCATCATGTAAACTTTTTATTTTTCGAGGAACTTCAAGTTTTAAATACTTATTTCCTCCTAGGTAGCACAATTTTAGAGCATTTTTATTTGCAGGTATATCAACTATTGATATTTCCGACAATATACTTTTGGTAACCGTTCTAACTCCGTTTATTTCCTGTTCATCTATTATTTCAATACCAATAGAAGCGGAACGTAAAAATCCTTTCTCAACTTGTGCTTTTACACTCTTTCCCAATTCTGTTGTATCATCAAAAACAGCATCAGCAATTAACTTAGAACCATCCTTTCTTAAATTTTCCCATCTGCCTACAACGGTTTTACGTTCATGCATGTAAAGCATTACAGGATTTTTCATAAATGATTCAGTATTAATGCCATCCGTTTTTACGATCATCCCGAAACAATTCTTTGTTTCATCAGACACTATAAAACTATTTTTACTCATACTGATTTTTTTTGTTGATGCAAAGAAAAAAAGAGTGTAATTGTTTCTCAAAAAAGTGTGTAATTATTACATACAATTGTGTAATATATTCAGCAATCAATGAGAAATAATAAAGGCAATAGAGATATTAGAAAACCTCTATTGCCTTATTCTAATAATTCAATATTGAATTATTATTTTATTACTTCCCGTAATTGCTCGTAATTTAAATCCATCTCCTTTAATAAATACATAACAGGTCGTATATCTTCTGTATTACACAAATCGCTATCAATGGCAGTTAATAGTGAATATAATGCGTCTTTCAATGAAACGTAATCATCTAAGGGACAACGTGTCTCAATTTCTATATTTATTTTATTTTTTTGTATATGTACCATGGTTAATTATTTTCGTTTATTACTGGTATTTCTCTATCTATGAGTTGTATATCATCACCTGTAGGGCGCATTGCTTTTACAAGAGATAGAATATTGCACATTTCTTCTTTTAAAGGTGGTAGGTGTGTAATATTACTATCTGAAGCATACATGAGTAGATTTAATAGGCTTTCTTCTAAATAATGAATTTCCTCTAATGTTTTCATTCCATCTAATACAATTGCAATACTTTCGGTATTAAATCGTTCGTTTCTAACTTTTATAAGCATAATTATTTTGTTTTATGGTTAATATTCTGTACTAGTAATTGCTTCTATAAGCATTTTGTATTGCAAATGTATAGTTATAACTGTACATTTCAAAATATATGAGTAATTTTAATTGTATATTTAAATGTTTTTAGTACAGCTAAAACTATTCATATTATAGAAAGGAGTATATTTGTTCTATAAATAACTTATGACTATGAATAGAATAAAAGATATTTTAAAAGAAAAAGGTATAACACAACAAGAATTAGCTGATAGGTTAGGTGTTACAAGAAGTGCTATTGTAAAAACTTTGGCTGGTAATCCTTCACAGGAAACACTTGAAAGGATAGCTAATATTTTAGATGTACCTATGTGGCAATTGTTTGCATCCCCCAAAGAAGTGAGTAACATCAAAGGGAATAATATAGAAATTAATTGCCCACATTGTAATAAAATTATATCTTTGAGCATAGAGATAAAGGATAACGATTTTTAAAATATTAAAAATAAATATTTTATTTTATTAACATATATTATCAATTCATTTTTTGAAAGGGGTATGCCCAACTGGTATACCCAAAGGTATACCCAACCCCTTTTTTAACACTTTGAGGGTAGATAATAATCTAGGTATAAATCCGACTCTAAAACATCACTTAAACAGATTTCTAAATACCTAAACAGGCATTAAAAAAGGCCGAAATAAGCCTTTACAGCCTATTCCAGCCCCGTTTAGGTGATATTTATAGTATGATGTAACAATATTGTTTCAGATAACCGCGTTTAGGCCGTTTAAATGTAAAGCAAATGTAAAGCAATGTCACATTTCGTTTTGTGTTTCCGTGAAAGCCCGTTTTCGCTTAGCTATTTGATAAACAAATAGTTAAGATAATTTTTCCACCGCTCTATATTACACAATTCGTTCTGATGCCCCTATCTGAAGGAAGCTGGTGGCAAACATCTGGTCTGACGAACAGAAACTTCATATAA
>ENA-ORSF01000182-ORSF01000182.1-human-gut-metagenome-genome-assembly--contig:-NODE-182-length-24438-cov-9.03671_pt1 | contig 24438 bp, 20 predicted proteins | sample MGYA00242188_ERZ509155 | MGnify/ENA primary metagenome ERZ509155 (study PRJEB26280, sample SAMEA2338656) | human gut metagenome | biome: human gut; feature: human-associated habitat; material: faeces...
ATATTATTCTTTGGGCGGATTAACCGCTGTCAATGTTGGCAAACATAGTAACTTTTCTATCTATCAAAAATCATTCATTTCTCATGGTTCAACCGATCTCTGTTCGTTCTGCAACTCTTCACGGATAAACTTCGGCGTATATCCTTCCGTAGACTGAGCGACCTGCTCCGGTGTACCGCAGGCTAACAACCGGCCTCCGCCCTTTCCTCCTTCAGGTCCCATATCGATTACGTAATCGGCCATCTTGATGACATCCAGATTATGTTCGATTACAATCACCGTATTACCCTTGTCTACCAAACGTTCCAGAACAGTCATCAGTACACGGATATCTTCAAAATGAAGTCCCGTAGTAGGTTCATCCAGAATATAAACAGTCTTTCCCGTATCACGTTTGGCCAGTTCTGTAGCCAGTTTCACACGCTGGCTTTCTCCCCCCGACAACGTAGTAGAAGGCTGTCCTAATTTGATATATCCCAAACCTACTTCCTGCAATACTTTAATCTTATTCAGTATCTGTGGTACATTCTCAAAAAATTCAACAGCCCGGTTGATGGTCATATCCAATACGTCTGCAATAGACTTTCCTTTATAACGCACTTCCAGGGTTTCCCGATTATAACGCTTTCCGTGACAAACTTCACATGGTACCAGTACATCGGGCAAAAAGTTCATCTCTATGATCTTATAACCATTCCCTCCACAGGCCTCACATCGCCCTCCAGATACGTTAAAAGAAAAACGTCCAGGTTTATATCCCCTGATTTTTGCCTCAGGAAGTCCCACAAACAAGTTTCGAATGTCCGAAAAGACTCCCGTATAAGTAGCCGGATTGGAACGAGGGGTACGCCCCAATGGAGACTGATCCACATTGACAACCTTATCGATATATTCCAATCCTTCGATAGAATCATACGGCAACGGATCCTGTAACGAACGATAAAAATGCTGTGAAAGGATCGGCTGAAGTGTATCATTGATTAAAGTTGACTTTCCACTACCAGAAACACCTGTTACGCAGATTAAAGTACCCAACGGAAACTCAACATCTACACTTTTCAGGTTATTACCTCTGGCTCCTTTCAGCCAAATAGAATGTCCATTTCCCTGCCGTCTCTCTGCCGGGATCTCAATTTTCATCTGTCCGTTCAGGTATTGGGAAGTCAACGTATGGGTACGTAACATCTCCTGCGGTGTACCGGCAAAAACCACTTCACCTCCCAACCGTCCGGCCTTCGGCCCCATATCGACGACATAGTCTGCAACCAGCATCATATCTTTATCATGCTCTACCACAATGACCGTATTACCCAGATCACGCAGTTTCTTCAAAGAATTGATCAGACGAATATTATCCCGCTGATGCAATCCGATACTTGGCTCATCCAGAATATACAGTACATTTACCAACTGAGAACCGATTTGCGTCGCCAACCGGATACGCTGGCTTTCACCTCCCGACAAACTGACAGACGAACGGTTCAATGAAAGATAATCCAGTCCTACATCCAGCAGAAAACGAAGCCGTGAACGTATTTCCTTCAGTATTTCGGAAGCTATGATCCGTTGCTTTTCTTCCAGATGCGGCTCTACTTGTTGCAACCATTCATACAGTTCACTGATATCCATCGAAGCCAGTTCGTAAATATTCTTATCATGTATACGGAAATGAAGCGCTTCCTTGTTCAGGCGGGCTCCTTTACATTCCGGACATACATCCGTCTTGGCAAACTGATCCGCCCACTTCTGAGCCGTAGCCGACGCATCCTTTTCCTGCATCAACTGAATATATTTTACTATTCCCTCATAAGTCACAAAATAATCAGAAGACGCATGAATCAACGAGCTCTTAATTTTCAAGCGTTCATCACATCCATACAGTATTTCATTAATGGCATCTTCAGGCAATTCACTGACAGGAGTTTTCAGACCGGCCTCATACCGTTCCAACAAAGCATCTATCTGCCAGAATATCATAACATTCTTATATTTTCCCAACGGAGCGACAGCCCCTTCATAGACAGACAGCGAACGATCCGGAATAACCTTGTCCACATCGATCTGATTCACATACCCCAAACCTTTACAACGAGGACAGGCTCCCTGTGGAGAATTGAATGAAAAATTATGTGGAGCCGGTTCCCGATACGAGAGTCCCGTTACCGGACACATCAGTCGTTTACTGTAATGACGTACGCTCTCTGTCTGGGCATCCAGAATCATCAGCAATCCATCTCCCTGCGTCATGGCTGTCGACACACTCTGCTTCAAACGCTTTTCTTCCTTTTCCGTAACGACCGTCTTGTCAATTACAATTTCTATATCATGATTCTTGTAACGGTCCAGTTTCATGCCATGCACAATCTCACGTATTTCTCCGTCTACACGCACATACAAATACCCTTTCTTACGAATCTGTTCGAAAAGTTCTTTATAATGCCCTTTACGGGTACGTACCACTGGTGCCAGAATATAAATACGATGTCCCTTATAATCGCGGTGAATCAGTTCGATGATCTTTTCTTCAGTATATTTCACCATTCGCTCACCGGACAAATACGAATAAGCCACTCCGGCCCGCGCGAAAAGCAAACGCAGATAATCGTAAATTTCGGTAGTAGTACCTACCGTAGACCGAGGGTTCTTGTTTGTAGTTTTCTGCTCAATGGAAATCACCGGACTCAGTCCCGTTATCTGATCCACATCGGGACGTTCCATGCCTCCCAGAAAATTACGGGCATAAGCCGAGAAAGTCTCAATATACCTACGCTGTCCTTCCGCAAAAATTGTATCAAAAGCCAGCGATGATTTTCCGCTACCACTAAGTCCCGTGATGACGGTCAGACTGTTACGCGGAATCTCTACATCGATGTTTTTCAGGTTGTGAACACGCGCTCCCTGTATATTTATAGTCTCTTTTCCTTCTGTCATAGCTTAATATATCACTGATATTTTGCAAAGATAATGCTTTTTTGTACTTTTGCCACTCAACCAACAGGAAGAATAAAATGAAATTCATTCACACGATTTGTCTTTCGCTGATTCTATCGGCAAGTTCATTCCATACAGGAATATTCGCGCAAGCAAGCAACGACTATTTTCTGCATACTGTTTCCAAGGGACAGAGCCTTTACTCCATAGCCAACATGTACGATACTACCGTCGATGAGATTGTACGCTTAAACCCTGGAAGCGATACACAAATCAATGCCGGACAGGCTCTTAAAATACCTCAGAAAAACGCTCGTACAGGAAGCAGCCAGGAAAAATCTTTCCACACCATTCAGGCAGGTGAAACACTCTATCAGTTGACCGTAAAATACAATGTTTCGGCCAAAGCCATTTGTGCTGCCAACCCAGGACTTAGTGCCAGCAATTTCAAGATAGGACAAGTAATCGTTATCCCAGCAACAGATACCACGACCTCAACAGCTACCCAGAAATCGGATTCACCGACGACACCGGCCACTACTACCTCAAAACGTGACTGGAAAGAAATGCATAAGGTAGAAAAGAAAGAGACCATTTTCAGCATCAGCAAAGAATATGGAATCACGCAGGAAGAACTGATTGCAGCCAATCCGGAATTACGCACAAAAAAATTACGGAAAGGAATGTTTCTGTTTATTCCCTATCCCAAATCTTCCGAAAAGAAAGAAACGCCTGCTACCCCGACAATTATTCCGACCAACGAAGAACTATTCAGTGAAAGCCGCTTTGAACGGAAAAACATCAGTACGATCAAGGTTGCAGTGCTGCTACCATTTATGACCGGAACAGATAACAGGGAAGAGCAACAGCGCATGACCGAATACTACGAAGGTTTCCTGCTTGCCGTAAAAGAACTAAAATCACAAAATGTATCCATCGATTTATACACTTACGACACCAAAGGTAATACAGCTACGCTCAATTCCATCCTGAACAAGGCAGAACTCAGAAACATGGATCTCATAATCGGAGGAGTGCGTTCGGCCAATATTAAGCTACTGGCCGATTATGCAGCCAAGAACGATATCCGGCTGGTCATCCCGTTTGCGAACAAAGTAGATCAAGTATTCAACAATCCAAACATATATCAGGTTAATACGCCACAATCATATTTATATTCAGAAGTATATGAACATTTTACCCGTACGTTCAAGAAAACGAATGTTATTTTCCTTGATACGCAGAACGGCGACAAAGAAAAGAATGAATTTATCAGTGGCTTGAAACGGGAACTGAAAGACAACCGGATCACTTTCAAGCAAACGGCCATTGATCCACAAACAACTCCCGAAAAAATGATAGCCTCCATGGATACACTGTCGGAAAATGTATTTGTCCCGATCTCCGGAAAAAGCTCCGCGCTTGCCCAAGCCTTTCCAACATTACTACAGATCCGGCGTAGCCATCCAAATTTCCGGATGCATCTGTTCGGTTACCCGGAATGGCAAACCTATACCCAGGAATACTTATCCAATTTCTATGAACTGGATACCTATTTCTATTCCTCCTTCTATACGAACAACCTGTTCCCGGCCGCTGTACAATTCAGTAAGAATTATCGCAACTGGTATGGAAAGGAAATGGCCAACTCATTTCCCAAATATGGTATGCTCGGATTCGATACCGGTTATTTCTTCCTGAAAGGACTGGCCCAACAGGGAAACAAACTGGAAGATAACCTCGACCGTATCAACGTAACTCCGATACAAACCGGATTTAAGTTTGAACGTGTCAACAACTGGGGAGGATTCATCAACCGGAAAGTATTCTTTGTTCACTTTACCAAAGACTATGAACTGATTAAAATGGATTTTGAATAATGAACAGATATCTTCTACTTCCGTTGCTTATCTTGTGTCTTTGCTTTGCCATACAACCAGCCAAAGCCCAACTACAGGATGAACGGCGTAACTTTTCCATCGGTGTAAACGGTGGTGTCAATCTCAGCTCGGTTAGTTTTCAGCCCAGAATCCGTGAAGGAAAACTCATTGGACCTTCTGCGGGCATAACGGCACGTTATATCTCTGAAAAATATTTCAGCATGATTTGCGGCATTCAGGCAGAAATCAATTACTCCCAGTATGGATGGAAAGAGGTTTACGACGATGAAACAGGAGATTCCTACAAGCATGCCATGAACTACATCGAAATTCCTGTTCTGGCTCACCTGGCTTTCGGTAAAGATCAAGGAAACGGACTACGTTTCATCGTCAATCTGGGTCCCCAGTTCGGTTACCTGCTCGGAGAAAAAGAAACCTTCAACTGGTCTTCCGAACGAACCGGTGAACAATATGGCAAAATGGCCGACCGTAAACTCGAATATGGTATCGTAGGAGGAGGAGGCATGGAAATACGCACCGGTATCGGCCACTTTCTCATAGAAGCACGGTATTATTACGGTTTAAGTGATTTCTACAACAACTCTAAAAAAGATTATTTCGAACGGTCCGGACATTCTTACATCGGAGGGCGTATAACCTACTTGTTCGATCTGAAAAAATAACCTTGATACAATCAATAAAAACAAACATTCATGAAATTAATATCCTGGAACGTAAACGGATTAAGAGCCTGCTGCGATAAAGGCTTCCGCGATGCATTCAAGACCCTGGATGCCGATTTTTTCTGCCTGCAAGAAACTAAAATGCAGGAAGGGCAACTCGATCTTTCCTTCGACGGTTATACCTCATACTGGAACTACGCCGAGAAAAAAGGATATTCCGGAACCGCCATATTTACCCGCCACCAACCTTTGGCCGTGACGTATGGTTTGGGAATAGATGACCATGACCGCGAAGGAAGAGTTATTACCCTGGAAATGGAACAATTTTATCTGGTAACAGTCTACACCCCCAATTCCCAGGATGGGCTGAAACGTCTGGATTACCGCATGACGTGGGACGATGATTTCCGGCATTACCTGCAGGAACTGGATCGCAAGAAGCCCGTACTGGTCTGCGGCGACCTGAATGTAGCCCATCAGGAAATTGACCTGAAAAATCCCAAGACCAACCGTATGAATGCCGGTTTCACCGATCAGGAACGCGGCAAGTTCCAGGAGCTTCTGAATGCCGGTTTCATTGATACATTCCGTCACTTTTATCCTACCCAAGAGGGTATTTATTCCTGGTGGTCATACCGCTTCAAAGCCCGTGAAAAGAATGCGGGGTGGCGTATCGACTATTTTTTAGCGTCAGAGCGCTTAAAACCCCAATTAGACGGAGCACGCATTCATACCGAGATTTTCGGTTCCGACCATTGTCCGGTAGAAGTAACTATTCACTGGTAAACTTTTTATGATTCGATGAAGAACAGTGGTTTCACCCTGAAGAAACGCCTGAAAAGCTTCCAGTACGCATGGCACGGCATTGTATTGCTCATCCGGTATGAACACAACGCCTGGATCCATACTTTCGCGGCTGTATGTGTCATTGCAGCCGGATTTCTGACAGGGCTTTCTACGACCGAATGGATAGCTGTAACCTTTGCTATCGGCAGTGTACTGGCTGCCGAAGCCTTCAACTCAGCCATCGAAGCCCTGGCCGACCGTGTAAACGAGTCGTACGACGAAGCCATCAAACGTACCAAGGACCTGGCTTCAGGGGCCGTCCTACTGACAGCCATTGCAGCAGCTGTCATAGGCCTCATCATATTTATTCCCAAACTGTTGCATTTCCTACACTAAAATCATCCTGCTTCCATGAAAAGACTGCTACTTCTGCTGATTATTGTCGGATACGGATGCTCCGTCCTTTACGGACAAGAGATTGAAGTCAGTGACAGCCGAAAAGCTGTACGCACTTCAGGCGATATCGGAGCCATACTGCTGCCTGTAGCAGGACTGACCGCCATTTTAGTGGAAAAAGACTGGGAAGGTCTCAAGCAAGGAGCACTCTCCGGTGTCACAACGCTGGGAGTTACATTTGCATTAAAATACCTGATCAAAAAGGAACGCCCTGATCACAGTGACAATCATTCATTCCCATCCATGCACACATCTGTTTCATTCACAGCAGCTTCCTTTATTCAGCGCCGTTACGGATGGAAATGGGGAATACCTGCATACATGGTATCAACGTATGTCGGTTGGAGCCGTGTATACGGGAAAAAGCATGACTGGATAGATGTAGCCTCCGGTGCCGCAATCGGTATTGGCAGTGCTTACCTGTTCACCCGCCCGTTTGCACGTAAACACGAACTGACACTCACCCCGATAGCCGGTGACGGCCATTGCGGTATCTATGCTTCCCTGAAATTCTAACATTTACAGTCCTGAAGATTTATCAGAATCCGATTCCAACGATTTCTATAAAAGTAAAAGCGCCTCATCTGAGACGCTTTTATACTTTTATTATATTTAGAAACTACTTTGGACAGGTATTCATCAATTGAAATAATACAGGAATGTAGCGATACCTTCCAAAGCCTTCTTCTTCTGATCCTTAATCTCGATGGAGAACTTAATTTCAGCCTTAGCTACTCCACGCAGATTAACCAACGAATGCAAATCAGCAATCAATCTGACACTCTGTCCGGACAATACAGCCTGACCGAATTTCATTTTGTCCATACCATAGTTTACCATCATCTTCAGGTTATTTACTTCAATAATCTGATTCCACAGGTAAGGAAGCAACGACAAGGTAAGATAACCATGTACAATGGTGCTCTTAAAAGGACTTTCTGCCTTGGCACGTTCCGTGTCTACATGGATCCACTGATGGTCGAGGGTTGCATCCGCAAACAAATTGATACGTTCCTGAGGAATTTCCAACCAGTCAGAAATACCAATCTGCTGACCTACTAATTTTTCAAACTCTTCGTACGAGTTAATAATAACTTTACTCATATCTATCTCTTAAATAAACTAAATGCTTAATATCGATACAAATTTAAGTAAAATCCTGTACAAAGAAACCGTTTATCCACAAAAAGTATACATTATTTTATGATATGTGCAATAAAATCCAGCATTCAGGAATATTACCCCAATAAACCGAAACGCTTCAGGTCCTCATCAACCGACGAAATGCCTCCGATACCAAATGTATCAACCAGCACTTTCAGTACACCCGGCGAAAGAAAAGCCGGCAATGTAGGTCCCAGATGAATCTGTTTCACTCCCAGACTCAGCAAGGCCAGCAACACAATGACGGCCTTCTGCTCATACCACGCAATGTTGTATACGATGGGTAATTCGTTGATGTCGTTCAACCCAAATACTTCCTTCAGCTTTAAGGCAATAAGAGCCAGCGAATAACTGTCGTTACACTGACCGGCATCCAGTACCCGGGGAATACCTTGAATGTCACCTAAAGGCAACTTGTTATACTTATACTTTGCGCAACCGGCTGTCAGGATCACCGTATCCTTTGGCAAAGCCTTGGCAAATTCCGCATAATAGTCACGACTTTTCATACGTCCGTCACATCCCGCCATGACAACAAACTTACGGATAGCTCCACTCTTTACAGCCCCCACTACCGTATCGGCCAGTTGCATCACCTGATTATGTGCAAATCCTCCTATCAGTTCTCCGGTTTCCAGTTCTGTAGGCGGCTGACACTGACGGGCCATCGCAATTACCTCCGAAAAATCCTTATGCCCTTCCGCATCAGTCTCCAGATGCTTGCATCCCGGATAACCGGTAGAATTTCCGGTAAAGATACGGTCTTTATAGCTTGCATCCTTCAAAGGTGGAACGATACAATTGGTTGTAAAGACAATGGGGCCGTTGAATGCGGCGAATTCTTCGCGCTGTTTCCACCAGGCATTGCCATAATTCCCCACAAAATGTGCATATTTCTTAAATGCCGGATAATAATGTGCCGGCAACATCTCACTGTGTGTATACACATCAATGCCTGTACCTTCTGTCTGTTCCAACAGATCCTCCAGGTCGCGTAAATCATGACCGCTGATCAGGATTCCCGGACGTTTTCCGACGCCGATGTTGACGCGGGTCATTTCCGGATGACCGTAACGCCCGGTATTGGCCGCATCAAGCAATGCCATTGTCCGTACTCCTACCTCGCCGGTACGAAGTACCAGCGCCACCAGATCATCAGCCGACAGAGTTTCCACGGCCAGCCTGCACAAAGCCTCCTGCATGAAAGCATGTATTGTTTCATCAGAATGCCCCAGACGCATGGCATGTTCATGATAAGCTGCCATTCCTTTCAAGCCATACACCAGCAGCTCCTTCAGCGAGCGCAAATCCTCATTCGGTTCACGAAGCACTCCCACCAGTTTCGCCTTTTCCGCATAATCGGTCCGGGTACCGTTCCAGGTCAGTTCATCCACTTGCGACAACGCCAGTCCCTCCTGGCCGGCTTGTGCCATCAGTTCGTTACGAAGCTGCAATCCCGCCTCTACCCGACGAAGAATACTCTCCTCATCAAAATTGGCATTGGTTATGGTACAAAACAAAGCGTCGGTAACAAAAGAATCAACCCGTTTGCAATCAAACATTTTTTCCTGTTTCCGCAAAGCAGTAGAAACAATAGAAACACCCCGTACGACAAACAGCAACAAATCCATGGCACGAGCCGTAGTATCATTCTTTCCACAGACTCCTTTCAGGGTACATCCTATTCCTTTGGCTGCTTCCTGACACTGATAACAAAACATATTTCCTTCCATATTTTTGATTTTTAAAATGATTTCTGTTTTCTTTGTGCAAAGATGGAGATAACCTCTTCCCCATTCTGTCACCCATGTTACAGAGAATCTTAATGAATATTAAACTACTAGCGTTATGGATGCAAAATCTCTGATCCGACTACCTATATTCAATGGTTGCAATGAAGATGACGCCCGGCAACTACTGGCTGTAGCTCCCAACAGCATACGCCGATACCCGACAAATACATTCATCGCCCGACAAGGGGACAGTTGCCGTTCGCTTTATATTTTATGCAGTGGAAGCGTACGTGCCCAGATGGAAAGTGCTGAAGGGAAACTCCTCACAATTGAAATAATGAAAGCCCCGGAAGTACTGGCTCCGGCCTTTATTTATGCTTCCGAAAACCGGTTTCCGGTACACATCGAGACCCTGGAATCCTGTGAAGTCTTTCTGATGGATAAAACCAAGTTCCTGATGTTCATGCACGAGCATCCGGTTGTCATGCAGAATTTTCTGCGCGAAATATCAGACCGAAGCCAGTTCTTAAGCAAAAAGCTGAACGAATTCGCCTTACAAAGTCTGAAATCGCGCCTCATGAACTACCTGCAGATCCATAAACGGATCCACAACCAGCAGGAAGTAGCCTTCATTCTGGGAGTAGCCCGTCCCTCACTGGCCCGCACACTGGCAGAACTGATTGCCGAAGGAAAAATCTATATGGAAGGGAAAGATGTAGTAATTCCGGAGTAAGGACAAAGAACAACGGTAAGAAAACATACTGCCAGAACATTCAGACCGCTTTCTGACGAGTAATCGGAGATAACTTTTTTTTATGACAGAATCTCGTTCAGAAGTCGTACCTTTGTCCTACCAAAATCAATAAACTATTTTATCATGTATCAATCTATACTTCGCCCCTGTCTGTTTCGTATCGATGCCGAAAAGATTCACAACCGGATTATCACCATGCTTCATATCTACCGCCACCTTCCACCGGTAAGAAGCCTGACCCGAATGGCCTGTCATCCTAAAACAACTCCATTCCAATGGAGAAACCTGACATTCAGCAACCGTGTCGGACTATCTGCCGGCTTCGACAAAGAAGCAAGCTGTTTCGACGAACTAAGCGACCTGGGATTCGGTTTTATAGAAGTAGGAACCGTCACTCCCGAAAAAGTGACAGGAAATCCTTCTCCCCGTATTTCCCGTCTTCCGGCAGATTGTGCCCTGATTTCACGTACCGGCTTCAACAATCCCGGAAAAACAATCTTTCTGAATAACCTGCAAAGAAAACGGAAAGGGAAATATATTCTGGGAATCAATATCAACACCAATCACCCGAACGATGAGGTACAAGCCAAGGCTGAAATCACCGACCTGTACACGACATTCAGTGAATATGCCGATTATTATACCCTCAACTGGGGAAGCATGTCTCCCGAAATCATGAGTGCCGTACTCACAACCATGCTACCACAGAAACAGACACTTCAGAAGCCAGTCTTTCTGAAATTACCGGCCGATGTACTTGTAGAGAAACTGGACGGCATTATCGACTACGCCCGGCAACACCACATCGACGGATTTATCGCTACCGGCCCTACCCAAGACCGTTCCCTGCTCATTCATTCCTCACAAACCGAAATAGAGCAGACAGGTGCCGGTGGAATCAGCGGCCTGCCGGTCATCCATAAATCCATAGAAGTAGTCAGATATTTGTCGGCTCATGCCCCCAAGGAAATGCTCATCATCGGAGCCGGAGGCGTCATCACTCCGCTGGAAGCCACTTCCATGCTGAAAGCCGGTGCCCAACTCGTGCAAATCTATTCTGCCTTTATTTATGAAGGCCCCGGAATTGTCAAGCAGATTGCCGAAACATGCAATCAATAACCTGTCATTATTTCTAAAGGATAACCGTTTTTTCAGGGTTATCCTTTAGAAAATCTGCTGTCACATACGATCCTTCTGACTCTCACCCGCCCCGGTACCTTTATATTTACTCTTCGTGGCATTGAACTTGTAGCGGAAAGTGAGTTTAAAAGAACAATGCGTGGATTTTTCATCCATCCGCATCGTCTGCATATCACTGACATACATGATAAAGTCCCGTTTATAGCTGTCGAGCACATTCAACGCATCGAACCGGATATTCAGATTGTCGTCCAGAAAACTTTTTTGCAGGGAAAGGTCAGCCCGCCATGACGATTCCAGAAAACGGCCGTTCTGCATATCCCCCTTTGTGCGGTAAGAGAAATCGGCATCCAACAAGATTCCCCGGGGCAACTGAAAATTGTTGTTCCAGACAAAGGTTCCCATCGGGCGATGCAGCTTCAACGGTCCTTGCGGCGTTTGGGCATTATACCCTTGCCTGGTAACCTGAAAACGCCATTGGGGATGCCAAATCCCAACCGTAGGAGAAAGAGTCAGCCCGGCAAATAGCTTGTCATAAGCCGGAGCATTGGCCAGCGACATGAGCATGATGGTCGGATTCTCTTCATCGTACAGACTGGTTACATTGATAACCTGATTCTTGATACGGTTATAACCGGCAGTCAGCTGTATCCACCGATAAGTAGCTCCCAACGTTACGTTCTGGGTCAAAGTCGGCTTCAATAAAGGATTACCGGTTTCGTAGGTATATTTATTGGCATACAATACATTGCTCCGTAGATTCCAATAAGACGGACGTGCGATATCTGTCCGGTAAGCCAATTGGATATTTACACGCCGGATGGGAAAGGACAGGGAAAACGTCGGAAACAGGTTGTTATAGGTTTTACTCTGCTCCTCTATCCGTCTGCCTTCTTCGTAATAATCGGATGAAGTATATTCGTAACGGAGTCCTGCCTGCACCTGTACTTGACCGAAACTCCTTCCGAATTCTGCAAAAAAAGCGCCCATATTTTCACGGATGCGGCTATCGTCATCGTTGATAATCCCTTCCGGATTGACGAAGATGTTGTTCCGACGGGTATAGGTATACTCTCCACCCAAAGCCAGTTCACCGCCTCCTACCGGTCTGGAAAGAATCAGTCTGGCAGCATACAAGGCATTGGCCACATCGTTGAATGTAGATACCATCCGGTTTTCTTCCGATTGGTCGGGCAGACAGGTAACTTCATCCATGCTGTTTTCCTTATGAATGTCACTCCAATAGCCGTCCAGATTCAGGTCAATGCTCCAACGGTTCAACTGCCCGATGTAGTAGACATTCAACTGACGGGTATCTTCCTTGTCGGTTTCAAGGTTCGGACTGACGGTGTTCTCTACCGGACTGTTGTCACGGAATACCTGCGTATGCAGAATCATGTTCATGCTGTTCTCCGGTGTCCTGTCATAACCGTAACGAATACCGATGGCGTTGTTCTCATCAAAAGTGTAGTTCAAGGCAAGCTGGCCTCCCACCTCCTTATCGGTACCGTCGGTAAATACGTCCGATTCCTGCAACCAGTGTTGTTGGAGGTACGTGTCCTGATAAAAATCTTTTGCGGCCCAACCGTAAGAACGGGAACCGTATATCGTACCCGAAAGATCAAAGCTTCCCTTACGATAATTGAAGTTGAGTTGTTCCAGAGCGCTCCAGTCGCGGTTATATTCCAGCAAAGTACGATTGTCAAGCCCGAAACCTTCTCCTTCAGTCCGGTTCGTTACGATACGGATAACGGAAGTAACTTCAGCCCCATACCTTGCTCCGGGATTGTTGATTACTTCCACCGATTTCACATTTTCGGCCGACAACCGGTCAAGTTCTGCCCTATCGAGTACCTTGCGCCCATTGATGTAGACATCCGGCACTCCCCTCCCGAACACATTAATCTCACCGTCTTTCGAAGAGACATTGGGAATCTTGTCCAGAAGCCGTTCCGTTGTGCCTGATTTCTCCAATACACTTCCTTTCACCGTGGTTACCATCGCATTGCCTTTGATACGGGTAACCGGCAAATCCGCATTCACGACCACCTCTCCCAAAAGTTGTGCATCCGACTTCAATTGTACAACACCCAAATCGGTAGGATTCACCGGTTTGTATACGGTAGAATAACCGATAGAAGAGATTCTGATTAATTGGTCCGGTGCCGTCGCTTCCAACGTAAAAGTCCCATCCGCATCACTGATGGTTCCGGTTACGAAAGACGAATCCGGAAGAGACAATAAAACCACGTTGGCGTATGGTAAAGGCTGGTTCTGTTCGTCCACCAGCTTCCCGTTGACGGTCTGTGCCGACAATCCGAAAGAGAATGCCAAAGTGCATAGTAGCAGTAGTGTTTTTCCAAGTGTTTCCATAAATATCTATACGATTTGATTATGTTGTTGCAAAAATCCTGACTCTACGGAGCATTTTCACTACCAGATAGAGTAGTTCTTTATCCACAAAGGTAGAATGAATTATCGGAACAAGAACAAAAAGCACATCTACAGCACAGGCTTACAAAACGGACATAAAATGATGGAATTCAGAAATTTACAAAAGCAGCATAAGAGATTTATCTCTACAGTTCCACTTTTGGGCATTACATCAGTCTGTTTCCCTATCCGTTTCAGTACATGGATGAACTCCCCGCCAATCCACCGAACCTATTCAGGAAGAAAAGAACAAGAAAACCTGAAGAAACAAAAATTATCCTGACTGGAAATATTCTATAAATCCCGACGCAGTTTATATAAACCACGTCGGGATTTACATAAACGCCGACGTGATTTTTATAAACGCCGACGGCGTTTACAGATTATGTGCAGAACTTCAGCTTTTTTATTGGGTACGAAACGGCTTTAAACAGTACTTCGCGGATTACTAATACTCGTATAACCATACATCCAAGGTCTCCCCATCGGCAAAAAGACGGGAGTCCATGGATAAGAAACGCTTCTTCATCCGTGATTTCTGCTGATAGACCGATGTGGGAGAAATAGCCGAAAGTACAGCTATCTGCGATACCGTGAAACGAAGTTTGATAAGAATACAATACTGAATATCAACCTCTGTCAGCACAGGGAAACGGACTTTCAGCCGGGAAGTGAAATCATTGTATACATCATCCACCAAACCGGCAAGACTCTCCCGGTCTGCCTCATCAATAAAATGAGGATTTTTCCGAAGTTCATTGACTAACCCATGTTCCGCCACTAATCGTTCTGCCAATTTGTGTTCACGTTCCCGCAACTGTTTCATTTCATCTTTCAAAGCCTGTATATTGAGCCTGTCCTTCACGCCGGACCGAGTTTCTTGCTGTTCCTTGGATGTCTTTTTCGAGTTCTTCATCTTCGCTTCAGAGGTTTGTTTGTCATACAGTTGTCAATTCTATGGCAAAGATAGAAGATTCTCAATTACATCTGTATAAATCCATATATACAGCCAGTTCAAAACAATCAACTAATAAACAAGTACTTACAAAAGAAGCAACAATTCAAAACATATACAGATATGGTTTTTAGAACCTGCGCAGCCACAAATCGAGTGTTTCACCGTCAGAGAAAAGGTCCGGTTTCTGCTGTAGAAGACGTTTCTTCATCCGTGTTTTCTGCTGCGATACCGAAGTGGGTGATACAGCCATGAATACCGCTATCTGCGATACGCTGAATCCGAGTCTGATAAGCACACAAAGTTGTAAATCCAGTTCCGTCAGATTCGGAAAAGTGTCTGTAAGCCGGTCTGAAAAATGCGGATATACTTCATTGATTAAGGCAGCAAGCCGGGAGAAATCTTCCGGGTGCAGAAAACGGGGAGCAGTCCGTAATTCGGCTACCAACGGATGAACGGCAATCAACTGTCCGGTCAACTTCTCTTCTCTTTCCTTCAGCAACAACATCTCCGTAGTCAGTTCCTGCATGGGTTGTGCCTTGACAGGAGTCTTCTTCAGTTTGCTCCAGTGTGCTTCAATCTGTTGCTGCAGACCTTGGTTTGCAAGAGTCAGACTCCGGTTCTGCTCCTCCAGTTGCCGGATGAGTGACAGCTGTTCTTCCTGTTCGCTGGCCTTTCGGGAAGAAAGCTGGGTCTGCAATTCCTGTATACTCTCGTTGTTTTGCGCAATCAATACCTCATTGTCCTTCAATTGCTTGCTATACTTCTGCAATTCTCTGGAAAGCCGGCTGATGGTACGTTCCTTTTTCTTCAAGTTCTGCTGATAAATGATAATAAGCAAGAAGATGATGACCAACAGCAAGAACACAATCCCTATGATACGGAGCTCCATCCGCTGACGGCTGATAATGAGTTCATAGTTCCGTTGCTGCAATTGTGCTTTGGTTTCCTGTTGCCGGAGAGCTGTATTATGCTTGGCTTTCAGGTCTTCCGTTATGGAATCACAATAACGCCTGAACTCCTGACCATTACAGGTCTGTCCCATTCTTTCATTCAATGCGGCACGTATCTGATAATATAAAGATTTATAGGACAACATGATTTCGTTTTTATGCAGCCTTTGTTCTTCATCCATACTCTTCAGTGCTTTATCTAAGTAATAGACAACCGAATCATTCTTTCCCAAATTCATATAAATTTCGGCAAGACTCAATTGAACAGCATAAGGTAAAAAATCGGGATTAATATGAATGAGCCGCTGGAATTGCGCTATAGACTCTTTATACCTATTGGCCCCCGCTAACATATTGCCATAATTCCGCAGAATATGATGCGCAAACAAAGTATCGCCAGCCTCCAAGGCCAACCGGAAACCTTTTTCAAGACAATCCATATTCGAAGTATCTCCCCCCAGTTGCGATACAAGAGCCAGCGAATACACCATCTGATAATGCTCCACGACGGGAAGTTTGTGAGCAATACGGAGCATGTCTTCAATCATCGCCTTACATTCCAGAAAACGGCTCTGCTTGTACAGTACTTCCAGTTTCTTGCGCTGAAGCACCAGCATGTTGGTGGTATCTTTTCGGGAGATGGCCAGGTCGATACCTTTGTCGAAAACAGCAATCGCCTCATCGTTCGCCTCCTTCCACCTCAGGTACATACCTTCCAGCAAATAAGTGTCCAGCAACCGGGCCGTATCCTTCTGCCGTCGATAAAACGCAATGGACTGATACAGTTGGGAATCTTCCAGCAGTGACATTTCCTGCTGGTAGTGCGCCATAGCCTTGTTCCAGATGAACTTCATCCGCTGTGCCCCGGAAAGAGAACTTTCATCCCTGATGGTGTTCAGCAGTTGCAGGGCAGAGTCAGACTGGTGACGGTACAGTAAAGAGTCCGTTTGCCGCAAAAGAGAAGCCATCTGTGACTGCCTCGTACAGGCAACAAGCAATACCACCACTCCTATCATCCATACAATGAGGTTTATGCTGTATTTCATGTGTGTTTCCGATTTATCCATGCAAAGATAGTCTTTTCTCTTTTATTCGTGCCAATGACCTGAAAAAGGTATAAGGACAACCTCCATGGAAGATTGTCCTGAATACCTCCATAAAGAACAGTATCTTACACATACGGCTCTTCTGGCTTTCGCCGGCTCCGGTTCCCTTGTATTTGCTCTTCGTAGCATTAAACTTGTAGCGGAGAGTCAGGGCTATGCTGCGGCGTACTTCCTGATTTATCGTCATAACCCGGTTTCCGCTATACAATGTTCACCACTTCCACGCTGTTGATGTTATCCGAAGAAAGCCGATCCAGTCCGGAATTGTCTCGTACCTTGCGACCGTTGATGTAAATTTCCGGAGTACCTGCACCGAACACACGGACTTCTCCATCATCGGCTGATACCCCCGGAAGCTTGTCCAACAAGTCCTCTCCGGTTCCTGCCTTTTCAAGGATACTCCCCTGCACCGTAGTCACCATGGCGTCACCCTTCAGATGCATCTTGGGCAAATCGCCTTTTACTACCACTTCACCCAGTATCTGCGCATCCGATACGAGCCGCACGATACCGATATCAGCCGGAGCGGTCAGTTTATACGCTGTCTTATATCCGATGGAAGATATTTTCACTATCTGGTTTTCCGATGTACCCTCCAGAGTGAAAGATCCGTCCCCACTGCTGACGGTCTGTGCCGACAAGCCGAAAGAAGATGCCAAAGTGCATAGTAGCAGTAGTGTTTTCCTAAGTGTTTTCATGCTGTATGTATTATTTTGTGTTTCTGTTGCAAGTTCTTCACCGGCAAAGATAGAATGAATTATCGGAACAGGAATAAAAAACATCTCTACAAACAGACTTTCAGCGCACCAACAAACCGATCTGATTTCCAGACTATTAACAATCTTCCTACAAATTATCATCTCTACAATTGCATTTTTCAATACTCTGCCAGCCGCCGGTCCAGCGTCATTTTTCCCGGAAAGCTCTCCTGTTCCGACTCACTGGGCTGCTTCTTCAGAAAGAACTTCTACCACAGATAAAGACTGCAATAACTCTATAAGAATTCGCAGATTCTATGAATCCCGTAAAAAATGTATAATCTTTGTATGGTTGGTTGTCTGGGCCCGAAAAAGGCTGACCGTTTTTTACGAAGAATCTGGAAAAAGAATTTCTCATAAATAGGTTTCTCTGAAAAAGCAATATCTTTGCGGATGTGATTTTTATATAGTGGCCCCATGAATGTGAAACATATCCTCGGACTTTCCTTTTGCACTTTGCTGCTGATCATTCTTTTTCAGCAGGCGGGTGTATGGTTTGCTTACCACAGTCAGATGCAGAAAGCCGAAGCTGTTCTGGCCGCAAGTTTTAAGGAAACCTTTATACTGGTGACGGATGCACAGGTGAACCGTCTGCCTTATGCGGAAGGAACACTGACACACATGGTGTATGCCCCCGACAGCCTGCACCTGAGCGATGAGGACCGTCAGTTTTATTATGCAGAGCAGACTTCAACAATCTTGCAGGATGGCTACGGACTGCCTGAGACCTCGCTGGACTCGATACGCCTGACGTTAGGACGTATGCTGGAAAATGAAAGAGTGGAGGGGAATATTTATATTCGCAAACTGGATGCAGCGACGGGACAGACCTTGCAGACTTCCCCTGCCGGAATAACATTACCCGATCAGGAAGGAATCGGTATACTGACCTCGCCCCGTGCCTTTCTGCATCAGGGAAATGGAATTGCCGTTGAAGCAATTGTGGATCAGCAATACTTGGCTCATCCGTCGAACCTGTTGTTCCCGGGACTGACTTTTCTTATCGCCGTTCTGCTGACAGGAACCATTGCTCTGCGTATGCACTTGCTTCAAAATCTGCGGCATGACGTTGAACGTCAGTGTGAAGACTTTTATCACCTGGCCAAACAGATGGCCCAACCAGTCCGGAAAATGGAAGCATGTTTGCATGAAGCCTGCTGGGCAGAAGCCCGGCAACAGGGACAGCAGATACTGGAAGATACAGAAGCTACACTGACCCGTGCCAAACAGGAAAATGCACGTCTGCGTTCACACCGCTTTGTGTGGTTGCACCGCCTGTCGTGGAGCATGATACCACTGGCATTCATCCTGCCTGCACTTTGGGGAAAATATATTTACAATGAGCAGTGGCAAACCATGAACCATGAGGTACAGGTATGTTTTGAAGAAGCTTTTATGGAGGAAAATGACTTGCGACATATCCGGTCGCTTGATGTGAACCACCTGCGGGGAACCCGTAAGTCGTTTATAACAGGGATGACGGATTATTTTCATTATCAGACCGATTCCCTGACCTCCGTTCTTTATCGGAAAACAACCGATGAAAACGACAGCGTTATATATGTTCCTGCTGTTCCGACTTCTATCAGTGGAATTTATGTATCTCACAAGTCCATGGACCTGAGTGAGGGGATTCGTCTTTACCGGGCTTATGGTACACAACAGCTTGTCAATGAACGGCCTGTTACCGTTCCTCTTGACATGTTGCGTATGGATTCGCTGTTTCGTACCTTTTTGTCCGAGGCTGGTTTGAATATACGAAGTGGCGTCCGTATGCTGCGTCCTGCCACGAACAAGGTAATCAGGCAGACCGGTGATGTCGGTACTCAGCGGGGTAGCTTCGTTACAACTCCCTTGCGTCTAACGGAAGACGGTTCTGTATGTGTACAGGGGGTGGTTCCCGGTTCAGTAATGACAGTCATTCATTCGGTATGGTATCTGTTTCTGCCTTTGGGGATGGTATTTGCCTTTTGTTTATTGTGCATTGGCTTGCTGTGGCGTGCCTGGAGGCAGCAACGCAGGCTGGAGCAGTTCCGGAAGGATTTCACTTACTCGATGATTCACGATATGAAGTCCCCCCTACAGACGATTCTGATGGGGACCCAAATGCTGGAAAGTGGCAAACTGACTGACAAGCCTGAGAAAATAGAAAAGATAAATCAGGCCATGAACGATGAGTGCGCCCGCTTGCTCACCCTTTCGGGGCGCGTGGTTATGTTGACCGAGATAGAGCGTGGCGAACTGCAGCTTCATCCGATTCGTATGGCACTGTTGCCGTTGTTCAATGATCTGGTTACAAAGTTTCGGCTGAAAGCATCCAAGCCCGTGGAGTTTGATGTCGTATGTTCTGAAGATCTCTGGATTACGGCCGATTCCTTTTGTCTGCATGAAGTCTTGTCCAATCTGGTAGACAATGCTTTGAAATATTCCGGAAAAGAAGTACGTATTCAGCTTTCCGCGGAAGTGACTGCTGACGGTATCCTGCAAATCAAGGTAAATGATGACGGCATTGGTATCCCTCAGAACCAACAGATGAGAATATTCAACCGGTTTGAGCGTATCGATTCCGGGAGCCGTACAACCGTGGCTTCGGGCTTTGGCCTGGGATTGAACTTTGTCTGGCAGGTTGTACAACTGCAAGGCGGCACCATCTCCGTGAAAAGTACGGAAGGAATTGGCAGTGAATTTACAATCTCTTTACCGTTTTAAAAATGCAGAGGAGGCAAGTAACTGAAGCCCACCATTCGGATACCTTGTAGTGTACTAAATAAGTTAACAAATTATTTAGTACACTGGTGTCAGTCTTCGGGAGAAAGAATAGTAATATTCTGATAGCCAAGAGACTGTAAGATTTCACCGACCGTGTCAATCACTTTCTGACGGGCTTTGGCATATACTCCCTCCCGTTTGCACTGCTCCAGGAAATGACGTTCCGCCTCATCGCGCAAGGATTTCATGTCGATAGCCGTCCAGACTTTCATATCGCCGTCTGAGATGGATTTTCTTGCCAGTTCATCCACTACCTTTCCATCCTTATTCAGCATCCGGACCGGAGGAAGCTGTACGGTAATACGGCCGGTAGAAGCATCTATCTGTACATCCTCGTTGCGGAGTTCGGACAAATCGACTCCCAGATTCATACGGCAAGGATAGACCACCGTAATCCGGCATTTCGAGTCGAACAGAATACCGGCTACCTTCTTCTCACGACTCACCACCATATCCTTGTAACAGGTCAGCACACTCAGCTGGGCGATGGCACGCACCTCGTCAACGATAACAGCGGTAGGCTCCATCACCGGTCCACGGGATGTTTCATCGTCTTCCATCGAAGCCCAACGGTATCCTGCAAACCCTGCAACCAGGATGATTACCACCAACAACACTATCCGAAAAAGATTCTTCTTGCTCATTTCTGCTTGTCTTTATAGATAATCATTTTTTCTACTTCTTCCGTATTATACTTGGGCACCTCGATGACCGGATTCTTTCCCAGCTTGCGAATCATCAGAGACAGCATGGTACGTGCCTGCTCCTGACACTGCTCTACCAGTCCCATACCGGACAAAGCCTGCTCAATGGAACGCCGTCCACGGTTGGCAAACTGTGAGAACTCATCCTGCGTGAAATTACTACGCAACAATCCCACGGAAGTCTGTACTTCATCGTGCCTGATTTCGGAACTTTCTATTTCAATGAAAGGAGCCGGAAGAGTCAGATATACATCCTCCCCTTCTATCCGTACATCTTTCAGATTACTTAAATCAATGCCGGCCTTGACCTGTGCCGTCACCGGAATCATGCATTTCCTGTTGCCGATAGTATACCATTCACGATCATTCATCAGTATTACCTTATCTACTTTGGCCTCGACCAGATACAATTTAGGTATTTCGCTCAGTGCCGAAACAACATCAGGCACCTCTTCAGCAGGTCTATCCTGATTACCAACTGAGGAACAACTCATCATCAGACAAATCAGCCCGATACATCCGGCCCATATTCTTTGCTTTTCCATCATACAATGCCTCCTTGTTTCCACCCCTACATCAATACCTGACCAGTCGTTTTGGAGAGCCATGCCAGGAACATCCCAGACAGAAAACTTCCGACACGTCAAAGCCATCCAGTGTTTCATCCGGATTTTTGGAAACGACCTCTGCCTGGTCGGTAACATATACCAGCCTGCGTTCTCCTGCCTCATTTTTTACATACATGGCAGCAATCTTACACTGCGGACATAACATCTTTTTCATTTGCTACAGAATTAAATTCTTACAACTACAACAAAATTAGAGAAATTCTGTTCATCTGCAAACTCCTGCCCGCATAAATTGACATTTACATCTGCAACCCGGTTGTTATTACAAGACCGGAGGTATACCTCATTAAAAAAACATGTACCTTTGACACCGTAAAAACAATCAGAAATTATGCAAACCAAACCAGAATCACATGTCCACGAACATACACACGGACATCATCATCACCATCACGCCATCCCTACCAGCCTGAGCGGAATTTTCATTACATGCATCGTACTCAACCTGCTGTTTGTTATCATAGAAGCCGGTGCCGGACTCTACACAAACTCATTGGGATTGCTTTCTGATGCCGGACATAACCTCAGCGACGTGTTCAGCCTGTTGTTATCACTCTTTGCCATTCGGATGGCTCTGCACCACAGCAACCGGCGATTTACCTATGGATATAAAAAAAGTACCATCCTGGTATCACTGGCAAATGCCATCATTCTGCTGGTGGCTGTAGGAGCCATCCTCATAGAGAGTATCTATAAGTTACGTCATCCGGCCCCTGTTTCGGGAGAAGTCATATCGTGGGTAGCCGGAGCCGGTATCGTAGTAAACGGACTGACAGCCTGGCTGCTGATGAAAGAACAAGGAAACGACCTGAACGTAAAAGGAGCTTATCTCCACATGGCCATGGACACACTGGTTTCTGTAGGTGTTGTCATTTCAGGTGTGATTATCAGCTACACAGGATGGGAATGGATTGACCCGGTCATCGGACTGATCATCGCGTTCATTATTCTCTTATCCACCTGGAGCCTGCTGAAAGAAAGCCTTTTCCTGACCTTGGACGGCGTACCGGAAAATATCAGCATGAACGAAGTAGAAACAGCCATATCAGAAATTCCCGGCATAGTAAGCTGGCACCACCTGCACGTATGGGCCGTCAGCACCACTGAGAATGCCGCTACCCTGCACGTCGTATTGAACGACCTGGAACACATGGAAGACGTGAAACATGCACTGAAACAAGCTTTGTGCGAAAAGGGTATTCATCACAGTACCATCGAATGCGAACGAAAAGGACGTACCTGCAAAGAAAACGGTTCCTGTGGCTGCAATGAAGAAAAGAAAGAACATTTCTGACTCCTGCAGAGATATCTTTTTCAATAAACACCAATTACGACCGAACAAAACCTTTAATACTGAACTTACCAAAGAGTTCTTGGGTATAACGGCAGAAGCCGCTTAGCTGATGTGATGAATTTTTAACGGACTATTGATAATACCAGATCTATTTTACTTGTAACCATTCTATTTTCCGCCACGACGATTTTATCGGCTGTTTTTCAGCCGATAAAATAAAAAAGTTCGTAAGAAAATATTTTTGTTTTAACATTCCGATTTATAAAAACATGGCAGAAGAGCCTTCTTGTCGCAGTCCTTACCATGAAGAATACATTCAAACAAGTGCTTCAGGTAATCCTGAGGGTCTATATCATTAAGTTTGCAGCTTTCTATCAGGGAGAAGATGAATGCCGAGTTTTCTGCCGCATATTCACTACCTATATTCATGCAGTTCTTGAGCAGCAGCTTTACAGGTTTCATCCTTTGCTCACAGAGGTTGTTCGAGATTTCCGCTGCACCGTCCTTTAGGATATTTTTCAGGGATTTCCACTGGTTTAACGTATAGTTCGCAGCCTTTCTTATCAGTTCGTTAGCCATAATCTTCGCATCCTGCATCATCATGACCACCTTATGATGGATACGTTCAAGAATAGGTCCTGTAAGTTTAAGTCTTTTTTCCTTAATCTGCCCGCTGCTGAGTTTCATCATACGGAACAGATCTTCATTTCTGAACATATCACCGATAGGATTTATTATGTCCATTGCCCTCCTGTCTGAAGGCAAGGCATCAACCCACAGCCTTCTGCAGTGCGTCCAGCATCCTATATGAAGCACCTTTGATTCTTCTCCGTCAAACATCCTGTAAACCGTATATCCGTCTGTAGATATAGATCCCATAAAATGCTCAAGGAAGGTCTTTGCTACATCAGAGGCTCTACTACCGTTATTGTAATGATAATAAACCAGCTTGACATGTTTTGCAAAGAAAGCCCATAAATACTTTCTCCTGTAAGCCTTACCTTCCGGTGTTTCAACTCCGACAAGTTCGGTAGTCTCATCAACCATAAGGTATTTTGCCTGTTGTACAAACTCCTTGAAGACATCTTCCATAAACTCCCTTAGTCTGGAGATTCCGTTATGGATATAGCTGTTCAGCGTGGTGTTGCTTATGTGGATGCCTTCTCTTGCAAGCAGTCTTATCTGCCTGTTCTCAGGCATGCTGAAGTCATATTTCAGGCAAAGCAGACGGGCAAGCAGTTCAGGGGAGAAGATACCTCCAAGGTTTTTCAAGGGATGCTCCATCGTGCTTGTGAAAGTGCCGTCGGCAA